>CDZG01009049.1_pt1 | contig 33407 bp, 34 predicted proteins | sample 557741 | NCBI WGS metagenome assembly CDZG01 (sample SAMEA3182086, study PRJEB8094) | gut metagenome | biome: human; feature: gut; material: Stool; isolation source: human stools | place: Canada | collected 2013-01-21
GTGACAGGGCTGTTCCAACCGATTGGGGAACAGGGGAGCGCCGCCCTATGCGGCAGCGTTTTTAAGGTGGAGTATACAGATTGTGGCCAGCGGCTCATCTATCTGCGGCTATACAGCGGAACGCTGTGCCTGCGGGATACGGTGGCCCTGGCCGGGAGAGAAAAGCTGAAAATCACAGAGATGCGTATTCCATCCAAAGGGGAAATTGTTCGGACAGACACCGCCCATAAGGGCGAAATTGTCATCTTTCCCAGCGACAGCGTGGGATTAAACGATGTATTGGGGGACCAAACCCGGCTCCCTCGTGAAAGGTGGCGTGATGCCCCCCTCCCCATGCTGCGGACGACGATTGCGCCGAAAACGGCAGCGCAAAGAGAACGGTTGCTGGACGCTCTTACGCAAATTGCGGATACTGACCCGCTTTTGCGCTACGAGGTGGATTCCATCACCCATGAGATCATTCTTTCTTTTTTGGGCCGGGTGCAGTTGGAGGTTGTTTCCGCTTTGCTGGCGGAAAAGTACAAGATTGAAACAGCGGTGAAGGAACCCACCGTCATTTATTTAGAGCGGCCGCTCAAAGCAGCCAACCACACTATCCATATTGAGGTGCCACCCAACCCGTTTTGGGCATCCATCGGACTGTCTGTTACGCCGCTCCCGCTTGGCTCCGGTGTACAATACGAAAGCCGGGTTTCCCTGGGATACTTGAACCAGAGTTTTCAAAACGCTGTCATGGATGGTATCCGTTACGGGCTGGAGCAAGGCTTGTGCGGCTGGAACGTAACGGACTGTAAGATTTGCTTTGAATACGGGCTTTATTATAGCCCGGTCAGCACGCCGGCGGATTTTCGCTCATTGGCCCCGATTGTATTGGAACAGGCATTGAAGAAATCAGGAACGCAGTTGCTGGAACCTTATCTCTCCTTCACCCTCTATGCGCCCCAGGAATACCTTTCCAGGGCTTATCACGATGCGCCAAAATACTGTGCCACCATCGAAACGGCCCAGGTAAAAAAGGATGAAGTTGTCTTTACTGGCGAAATTCCCGCCCGCTATATACAGGCATACCGTACTGATCTGGCCTTTTACACCAACGGGCGGAGCGTATGTCTTACAGAACTGAAAGGGTATCAGGCCGCTGTCGGCGAGCCGGTCATCCAGCCCCGCCGTCCAAACAGCCGCCTGGACAAGGTGCGCCATATGTTCAGTAAGATTACTTGATACGCCACAGCAAAGAAGGTTACAGAATTATGTAGAGCTCCACATAATTCTGTTGCATTTTCCAGCCTCTTGTGATACTATTTTGATACTAAGAAAATTGACAGCCGAAAATAGCAGGTAAAATATTAACAAATTTGCGAATACTTTACCTGTAGATTCAAGAGAAATACTTCCTCATATACTTGAATTTGTCGAGTGGGAATAATATCAAGAGTTGCGTAAATCAGCATAAACACTGGGTTTTATGCTCTTTAATTCCCGCTCTGATAGCAAAATGATAGCAAACTGAAAAATGACTTTATTCTAAGCGTTCTATCGGTTTGCAGGTACAATTATCTTAATACTATAAAAGGCATTACTGACTTTTGCAGTCGGTAATGCCTTTTTGCATATTATTTTACAAATGATTTAATTAGCATCCAAAAATCATTCCATCCCATAATTATTGCCATAATTCCACTTACAAAACCTACAGTGGTAACAATGAAATTGATGATTTTTAGAATTGGATTCTTTTTAATTTTTCTACTTCTTTCTGCCGATATGAATCCAAACCATTTTAATAGTAATACAGGCAGAGAAATAATTAGCTTGATGCCTTCAGCAAAATCGGCAAAAGGATTATAGATACTTTTTCTCATATTTTTTTCGGCAAGTTCAAGCGAGCCTAAATGACGAACAAACATATCGTCGCAATATCGTGCTTCTTGGTTGTAACGCATTCTCATAATTGAATTGTCAAAATCATTTATAACATTGCGTGTTTCAGGCAAGAAATTTACAAGGGCTTGATAATTACTCGTACTATATCCTTTTAAGTTATCTTTAACATAGGCATATACCCCGTCGGAACCTAATTCATATTGCATTTCTTTGACTTTTCCAGTTAGTTCGTAATATAACTGTTGATTAAAACTACGCTTTTGAAAAAGTTCATTTAAAAAGTTTATAAATTTGTTTCGATATTCGACAGTAAATTCATATCTGCTGCGAATATTACCAAGTTCTAAAAATTTTGAAATAAAGCCGATTATAGCGACACCTAACAAAATGCCAATTGGTATAAGTTTATCCATATTATTTATCCTCTTTAGCATTTAGCGCATTACTTGCAGGATAGTTATATCTCCAGTTATCGTATTCCTCTTTCGTGATTTCTCCATTTTTGAACTTTTCCGCTTGTTGCTGCCAAGCGGAAAACATATCAAACATTGTAAGATAGTTTGTTCCCATACCCTTATCAAGGCGTATGCAAAGTTCGTCATCAAGTTTATCAATACGGAAGCCATATAAATCTTCAAGAGTAAAAAGCGTGTGCATTAAGCCATTGTAACTGTCAATATCCGGCACAGTTAAAGCACTTGTTGATATGCCAAACACATTTGCAAGATTGTTTGTTAAATCAGCCTTAGGCGTTCTGCTTCCGGATTCATACTGTGCCATACGAATGTCAGCGGTTTTCTCCGGAAAGCCCACCTGCATACCAAGGTACTTCTGTGTCATACCTTTTAAATTTCTGAAAAATCTTATTCTTTCGCCGATAGCCATACTATAGCTCCTCTCACTTTACTGTTAAATATCATAGCATAACAAGTTAAGCAATGTCAAGTAACATAAAACAAAAAAGTTTAATATTTTTGTTAAAACCACTTGACATAACGGAATATGTTTAGTATAATCATTAAACAAATGGCGTTAAGTTTATTTGCAAACAACAGAATAACCGTCATATATCACGGTAATGGTATATCCGCTCGGGCAAATCGGAATGCGGTCAGAAAGTTCTCCGACAATAAACAAGAAAATTATATGCAAACGAAGGTGGTGATAAAATGGAAAACACAAGCTTTATGAGAGTAGAGGAAGTAGCGCAGGAACTGGGCGTTTTCAAATCCTACGCTTACAAAATCGTTCAGAGGTTAAATGCCGAACTGAAAGAAAAAGGCATTTTGACCATCTCAGGGCGAGTGAACAGAAAGTATTTTATGGAACGCACCTGTTACGGTGCTGTTCAGAAAGAGAGGTAAAAATGTCAGTTTACAAAGATGCCAAGAACAACACTTGGAAAGTCTACTACCGCTTTACAGATTGGCAGGGCAAGGTACACCAATCTACAAAGCGTGGCTTTCCTACGAAGCGAGAGGCGCTTGCTTGGGAGCGGGAACAGCTCCACAAAGTGGAAGCCGATCTGGATATGACCTTTGAAAGCTTTATCGACACCTACACAGCCGATATGAAGAACCGGCTGAAAGAGAACACCTGGCATACAAAGGAGCATATCATCCGCACCAAGCTGCTTCCCTATTTCGCCAAGCGGGAAATGAACACGATCCAGCCCAAAGACATTATCGCTTGGCAAAATGAGATGATTAAATGTCGGGATAAGAGCGGCGAGGCGTATTCGCCGGTGTATCTCAAGACGCTGCACAATCAGCTCAGTGCTATTTTCAATCATGCCGTGAAGTTTTATGGGTTGAAAGACAATCCAGCCGCCAAGGTCGGCAATATGGGGAAAGCCAAGGCAAGAGAGATGCTTTTCTGGACGCAGGAGGAATACAAGAAATTCTCCGAAGAAATGATGGATAAGCCGGTTTCCTTCTATGCTTTTGAAATGCTGTACTGGTGTGGCATCCGTGAGGGCGAACTGCTGGCATTGACCCCGGCGGATTTTGATTTTGGACGGCAGACGGTCACGATCAACAAATCCTATCAGCGCATCAGCGGTCGGGACATCATCACTGATCCGAAAACGCCGAAAAGTAACCGGACGATCAAAATGCCGGAGTTCCTCTGTGAAGAAATGCAGGACTATATCAAACAGCTCTACCGAGTTGGCAAAAACGACCGGCTGTTTGAAGTCACGAAAAGCTATCTTCATCACGAAATGGACAGAGGGGCCAAGGCCGCAGGAGTCAAGAGGATCAGAATCCACGATTTGAGACACAGCCATATTTCGCTTCTGATTGAAATGGGATATTCGGCGGTAGCCATCGCTGACCGGGTAGGACACGAAAGTATCAATATCACTTATAACTACGCTCACTTGTTCCCCTCTACACAAAGCGATATGACAGACAAGCTCAATCAATTCAGAAAGGAAGGTGCGAACGATGTCATTGAAGAACAGAGACGAGCATAATCGCTGGCGCAGCAAAACGGTTGCTTTCCGGGTATCGCCGGAGGAAGATGCTCAAATTGAACGCTATGTGCAGCTCTCCGGGCTGACAAAGCAGGACTATATCACCCGGCGGCTCACCCACAAGGATGTGATGGTGCAGGGCAATCCCAGAGTTTTCAAGGCGCTGCGGAATCAGCTTGCCGAAGTGCTTTTGGAATTGCAGCGCATTGAGACTGGCGGCGCAGTCAATGATGAGCTGCTTGACCTAATTGAAATGATAGCCGATATTCTCGGCGGAATGAAGGAGGAATCTGAATGGCCAACGAAAAAGAAATGACCGCTCCCGTTGTATCTGTTGGCGCAGATACGGAGCAGTCATCCCAGAACTGTACTAATAATAGTTTAACCGATTTTGATCAGGATTTCAAGGGGTTTGATGAAATGCAGAGAGAAATTCTGCGAATGATGGACCCTTCCTACTTGAAAACCGTGTCAATGTCTGAACTGTTGGACAATGTGTACCAGAGCAAGCCGCCCCTTGTGGACGGCCTGCTCTACCGGGGTACTTACCTTTTTGTCGGCGCTCCGAAGCTGGGCAAGAGCTTTCTAATGACTCAGCTTGCCTATCATATCAGCACTGGCACGCCGCTGTGGAATTATCCCGCCCACAAAGGCACGGTGCTGTATCTTGCCCTTGAGGACGACTACCGCCGCTTGCAGGAGCGCTCTTACCGGATGTTTGGCACGGCAGAAAATGAGAGCCTGTTCTTCTCTGTTTCGGCCGGTCAACTTGGCAGCGGTTTGGATGAACAGCTCACCAATTTTCTACGGGAGCATCCGGACACTTCCCTTATTATTATCGACACACTTCAGAAGGTGCGTGAGGTCGGCGGGGACAACTACAGCTACGCCAACGATTATCAGATCATTACTCGCTTGAAGGCGTTGGCAGACAGCTATGGCGTCTGTTTGCTCCTTGTCCATCACACCCGAAAGCAGCAGGCAGACGATAAGTTTGATATGATCTCCGGCACCAATGGGCTGTTGGGTGCGGCGGATGGAGCATTTCTGCTCACCAAAGAAAAACGCACCGGTAATGCCGCTTGTCTTGATGTATCCGGAAGAGATCAGCCGGATCAGCGACTGCACCTTTTCCGCAACGAGGAAACACTTGCGTGGGAGCTGGAGCGTGTGGAAACGGAGCTTTGGAAAGCGCCGCCGGAGCCGCTGCTGGAACAGGTTTCAGCTTTTCTTTTTTCGGCTGGTAAGGATTGGGCGGGAACGCCCACAGAGCTTTCGGCACTTCTCGGCGTGGATATGAAGCCCAACGCCCTGACAAGGCGGCTGAATGTCAACGCCGGACGGCTGCTGAATGAGTACGGCATCCGATATGAAAGCAGCCGCAATCGGAACGAGCGCACTGTAAAGCTTGCAGCGACAGAGCGATCGTGACGATATGTGACGGTGTGACGATATTTCTATGAGCGGGTGCGGTATCAAAAATACCGTCACCATCGTCACACACCGTCACAGAAGTTTCGGCGGGGTGCAGGGTGACCTTTTCAAAGGGCAGCCCTGCTGGGGAGGCAACCGCAGTTGCCGGGGCAACGCCCCACTGAGCGTGGCATTGTGCTGCGCTCAGTCTCCCCCTCGGAGAGCGCAAACAGCATCTTTTGATGGCCGCAGGCTGTCAAAAGTGCTTTTGCGTTACTTTTGACAAGAGTAACAGAACCCCGGCTGCGGCCGGAGGAGTGAAAGGAAGTGAGATTTTATGAAGAGAACGATCAGCGCCGAGGTTGGCAAAGGCTCCATCAATCACAATAGTCGCAAATTTCGGACAGAGAATGTAGACGGAAGCCGCACCTACCGGAATATTGACTACTGCAACGAGCGCATCCAGACCGTGTACCACCAGCTTTTCGACCAGGCTCTGAAACGCTACAACGAGAAGCAGACCCGTGCAGACCGGCGCATTCCGAACTACTACGAGAAAATTCGCTCCGGCAATCAGGAGAAGCCCTTTCACGAGATCATCCTGCAAATCGGAAACAAGGAGGATATGAGCGCCACCGGCGAGTATGCGGAGCTGGCTCGGACGGTACTGGACGAGTACTATCGGGGCTTTCAGGAGCGCAATCCCAACCTACGGGTGTTCTCGGTACATCTCCATATGGACGAGGCAACGCCTCATCTGCACATCGACTTTGTGCCGTTCACCACCTGGAGCAAGCGAGGGCTTGATACCCGTGTATCGCTGAAACAGGCGCTGGCGGTGCAGGGCTTCAAGGGTGGCACTCGTGGTGCAACGGAATGGGCGCAATGGGTGCAGTCCGAAAAGGAGCAGCTTGCCGCCGTGATGGAGCGGTATGACATCCAGTGGGAGCAGAAAGGGACGCACGACAAGCACCTCTCCGTTCTGGATTACAAGAAGCAGGAACGAGAGAAAGAACTCGCTGCACTGGACACCACACTTGCCGAAAAACAGGACGAGCTGGAAACGGCGCAGAATCGGATCGACAACTTCGATCAGGGTGCGCAGTCTATTGAAAAGCTGGAGCAGCGAATTGAGTCGGATGCAGAGTTTCAGCTCCCCGATCCACCCACCCTGATGACCGCCAAGACCTATAAGCAGCGGTTTGTTGACCCACTCATTAAGAAATTGAAAGAGGTTATCCGAGAGGTGTTCTACCACTATTACAAGGCTCTGGACAGCTATCACCGGCTGAACACCACCAACGGGCGGCTCTACCGAGAGAATGAACATCTGACCGCAACCAACGACCGGCTCAAAGGAGAAAATGATGCCCTACGCTCGGAACTGAAGGATTTTCGCTTCCTGCGGAAGGTCCTTGGCAGTCAGCAGATCGATAATCTGATTGCACAGGCAAAAGATATGGAGCAGCAGCGAAAGCAAACCCAGCGCACAAGGCGCAGAAATACAAATTATGAAAGGTAGGAACAGGCAATGGCAAAGACGATTTTTGAGGAAATGGGAGGCACTTACACACAGGTCGGAGATTACCTTCTCCCTGATCTGAAGCTGCCCGAAGAAGAACAGCAGCCCATCGGCGTGTGGGGACAGCGCCACTGGCGTTACCTGAAGGAGCATCGCCGGGCAAGCTATGCGACCCTTCTTACAAGCGGCAAGTTAAATGGTTATCTTGCCGACATCGACCGACAGGCGGAGGAGATGTTTCTTCGGCTGGTAAAGCAGATGGCCGAGGCGGAAGGTGTCACAGAAACGCTAAAAGCCGCCAATCAGATGGAGTGGGTCGGCAGGATGAATAGCATACGAAGCAGAGCTATGGAAATTGTAAATAGCGAACTGATTTACACAGCATAAGCACAGAAGCGGCAGGGAAAATCCCTGCCGCTATTTTTTCTTTATTAATCGTTTATCACCTTATCAAAGCAGAAGAGTTTCTCGACGATTATTTCCGAGCCAAAACATTTATACTGCACATAGTAATTTTTATTTGTGTTTACAAAACTATAAATCGTGCCATCCTCAATAGAATTTCTGGCTTCTCTATCTTGAATGATGCAATTACTCACATCCGTTACACCTATTGAATCTGGAATAATAATGGTTTCGGAGTACGATATTGAAGATTCACTTGAATCCACCATATTAGTATCTTTGCTTTTTGCAGTAGTAAATGGAATTGATACAAGAACGAATAGCACCAGCACACAAATTAGGGCATTTCTAATGCAAATATATGATGAATATACGATATTGTTTCTAATAATATTCTGACTTATGTTTCTGTTTGTACAATCATCATACTTTTCTTTTGTGTCTACATCATTTGTGGCTAAATTGGACAAGTTTACTGTTGACATTGTATTTTCATTAAATAAAACCTTGATAGCATCTATTCCGGAAACGAGTAAATAGAGTATGGCAGCTAACAGAATAATAAACGAAATCCAATGCATAGTGATACACGAGTATTTACTAATTAGCGAGTCAGTTAAGTCAGAAGATCCCATAATAATAGTAATGGCAATAGTAATTCCAATAACATTTGTTTTTGCTTTGTCCTCGAATTTGTTCTTAACTTCAAATGTTTCGGCATATCTCTGTCTAAAGCTTTCAATTGGAATCTGATCGAAATTATCCATAAAAGCACGATTGCTTTGGCTTTCACCACAATTTATTTTCTCTTTTAATTGCTTATTGGCTTTTCTCATAGAAGCCGAGGGGAACACTTGTCCAATTATGGATCGTATGAATTTACCCATTTTACTCCTCACCAACCAATTCATCTACGATGACTTTTTCAAGCGGTATAGCACAATACTGATTTAACCAGCCCCATTCTCCGGTAGGGTTGACTTCAATAAAATAATACTGCCCATCTGAAAAAGCCAAGTCAACACCACCAAATGTTAGTTCCAGCGTGTTCATCAACTTGATTATACTGTTTGAAATGTCATCCGGCAGTGTTTCGGGCATATACTGAAGGTCTTCTTTAGCATTTTTTCTCCAGTCTCCATATATGTTTTCACCGTTTTTTGTAATACCAACGGGAAATAGCTTATCGCCAATAACTGTAACCCTTATATCACGTTTATCTTCAAGGAATTCCTGCAAAATAACAGGGGCATCTTTGATGTTAGATTCAGCAAGTTCATTTCCACCGACAACCGAAGAATATGTGAAATATTCTTGTGATTCATCATAAAACAAGGCGGTATCCAATGATTTTACAATGTACTTGTTTGTAGGCGTGATCCTTTTGGGCAATATATTGCAGACAAATGTTTTTGGGGTGGACAATCCGACATTCTGCGCACATTGAAGTTGATACAGTTTGTTCTCGGCGCGGTATGTATTTACCGGATGATTAATCCACTTTGCTTTATCAAAAACAATAAGGTTTCTAATAAACGAACTCCATTGGCTTCTATATAATTGCTCGTTTACATTGTAATTCTTATGAGAGCGCAAGAATACAGGTGCTCGAAAAAAGATGCCTTTCAGTGTATCATTTCTGACCGTATAAGGGGCATTTTCAAGTATTATTGTCATTTCTCGGTTTTGCAAGGAGAATATAATCTCATATTCTCCAAATTTATCACGGTTCAGCCGGAGATACCGCTTTTTATTTTGTCTCAATTCAAAGCAAACAAGGTCTGTTGAATAATCAATGGACGATGAAATAATTAAGTACTCTATATCATTCACCTTTATGATCTTCTCCTGTTTCAATATCAAATTTTTTAGTAACCGGCTTTTGTGGATTATCACTCTTCATCATCGCAATATTGGATGAGGTTTCCACCCAATATCCATCTTTAGCTTTATACGAACACCCCCTTGGTGTCAAATTCCGCTTGGGTATGTCATACTTTTTGGCTTTTTCTAAAAGAATATGATTTTTCACTTAAAAATTCTCCTCACAATTCACTTTTTAATATTTGCCTAGTTCCCTCAATCTTCCTATCTGCATAAAGGACAACATCTTTGATGACCAACTTCTGAACAGCGGAAATCAATGCTGTCATTGTGTCGTAGTCTGGCTTGCCGTCTTTTGTCGGAAGCTGAATATCAAGAGCATCGGCATCTTTGGCATAGAAGTTATGGCCATAATCGAATTTTCCGGTATGAGCGGCCTTATGGCAAGCGGAGGTGACAAAAATCGCCGCTTTTATTGGAACGGCTTCAGTATGTACAACTGCCACATGATCGTCTGCTCCGTACTTGTAATTACGATACTTAGCAGAACCGAACATATCAATCGTTGTAGTGTTCTTCTCGAACACCTCGACCTCGTTGCTGATATATGCAGAAATGCCTTCTGATGCTTCGCCGGCAGTGACAAACGGAAGCGTACCTGCGAAGCGGTCATCGCCTTTCAAACGCTTTCCCCGTGTCGATTTGCCAAAGAGCTTTTCAAGATTATAGGTATCCCATTTAAGCGATTGGAAGTTTTTGAGTGCGTCTTCTTCATCATTGGATAATTCGTAATTATCCAGTCCGCTTACTGTTAAGTAAGCGGACAGCTCCGCCACACGCTCCGCTTCCAGCTCCGCTATAAAGGATTCCATAAAATCAAAGTCGATATAACCATTATTTTTTATAGGAAGTGAAACCATTTGCTTTTTTAATGTTTCGACGTTGAATCTTGAACTCCCCCAAGCGAAAGAGCAAAATGCTTTTCTCATAGTCGAAAGGAAGAATTGAGCGTTATTCTTGCCAAATTTAGCATACTTCGGCCTTAGTATTTTTATTTTATCTCCCGTAAAATATGGTTTCTCTTGATAAAACATTGTAGCAGTATCTTGCCCAAAAGATATTGTATTTCCTGGATTAAGATATTTAATGGGCTCATCAATGTTACCCTTTCTCCCGTTTTCTGTACTTTGGCGAACTATATATGGATGTCCCCTATTTTCGATAATTGCTACTTTGTTTGCATCAAAACATTTCTTATAAGATACAACTTCGAACAAGTCTCCAAGTTTAAATTCGCCCCACTTAACAGTCCCCAGCTTTTCGTTAAGTGAGGCATTCATTTTCCCAGGCGGTCATCCTCCGTGGATTGATTTTTCAGCAAATTTGATACTTCCCACGCCAGATAATCGCTGACGGTTTTCTTGAAATCATCCAGTGTCGGCTTTGTGTCGATTGGAGCCGTCTGATTCCAGTCTGCGCCGTTGTTGGGATCAATTTTGCCTTCGTAGTATTCCTTTTCGGTAAAGATGTTCAGCTTTGATTTACCGAAACGCACCAAATCCACCAGCTCCTGATAACGCTCTTTTGCGTGGTCGGTATCCCGCAGGTTACAGCTTGCCTTTTTGCGATTTGTTCGCGTATACCCGTCAACGGAAAAGTCGATGAACTTTACAGTGTCGTCTTTCTGGTGCGCTTCACCAACTCGGAAAACATATACATTGGTCTGGACACTTGACTTGCCGATGAACAGGTCGATCGGCATTTTGATGCTGGCAAGCAGAGTGCTGTGCTGCAAAACTCTCTTATTATATTCTGTTGCCTTGCCACTGCCTGCGGAGTTTTGAATGATAATTGCGGCGTATCCTTTGCTCATCATCGAGAGGGCTTTTTCAACGAAAACCATTCCATTGCCGGGGGCTGAATAAGGCGGGTTCAGAATAAAGGCATCAGCAGGGAAATCGATAGTTTTCTCCACTTCATGCCCCTCTGCATCCACTCTCTTGATTTTATAAGTACCGTCATACTCTTTTAAAGAGTCTTTGTTCAAAATATGTGAACTCCCGTCACCCATCAAAATCATATTGAGGATGGCAAGCATATAAACTTCCGAAAGGATTTCAAGACCGAGAAGCTGATTCGCCTTGATTTGAGCAGATTTCAAGGCAAATTCATCGGGAGACTTGATCTGCTCTTTGGCATCTATCAGCATTTCGTTCATAGCGGCGACAAGAAGACCCGCAGAGCCGGTCGCAAAGTCCCACACATAGGAATCCTTATTTACCCTTGCAAGACGTGCCAAAAGGGTGGCTACATAAGAGGGGGTCAGAACAACATCGTTGAGTTTATCCTGAGAAAAGCCGAGCCAGCTATACATTTCATTGAATAGTTTACCGGTAAAATCGGTACTTAACCCGATTTTATAGTAAATGCCCAGATCGTCAATGATTTTTGTAAAGACCCGTTTAAGCTGGCTTTCTCCGTCTTCAACCTTATTGATATTATCGGTTGTCAGCGTGTTCTGTAAGGTACGAACAATCAGATCACGTTTTTCCTGCGGCAAATTCTTTTCGCCCAAGAACGCTTTGATTTTCCGAAGGATAATATCGCCATCACGGTTGCCTTCCTCGGTCGAGGATTTCAGTTCTGATTTCTCAAGTGCAGCAACCTTCCCGGGAACGCCGAGCGTTGCAATAATGGAAGCCGCCACAAGGTAAACACGGTCGCGCTCGCTTAACCCTTTTTCGTTGTTGTAGATGTCATTGTTCAGCTTTACAAGGCTGGCGTTGATTTCCTGCTCACGGTGTTCCCTGAGCTTTTCGATTTCTTCCTGCGAAAGCTGAAGCTGTTTCACTTTCTCGATGAAAGCATCGAAATTACTCTTTTTCAAGAAAGATAAGTCAGTGAAATCATCGACCTTTTGACCGACACCGAAATTACTTTTGGAAACATAGTAAACGCCGATCTCATATTCCAGTTTTCCGGCATCATTTTTGTAGCCAGTCATTCCGATGGCAATAATATCAGTATAGCTCGTATAATGCAGAAGTGCGTTTGCATAATGAACGGCACCATTTACGGCATACGAATTGATATTCCTGAAATCGGGCTGATTCTTTGCGGTTTTGTTTGCTACTTTGCCATCCGCGTCAAGCTTAACGAGCTTATCCTTATAGCCCTTATATTCAATCAAAATCGGATAATTGACCAAATTCTTGTCCTGCAAAAGGAGCTTTGCATCGGGACGATTTCCGCCGACACCACCATTTTTAGAATAGTAGTCATTAAGCGCCTGGTCTATTTCTGTATTTAGCGATTCCTGCTCTAGTTTATAATCACGCTTATACGATTTCAGCCAGCCGTTTGCAAGATCGGCAATATTCGGCTCGACAGATTGAATTTTAGCCATTGTTATTTCCTCCCTGTGTCCAGCTCCCGTTATAAGCGGACCAAGATTCTGTGTATTTTTTGCCAGCAACCGCTGCCTTGTACGGATCTACCAAGAACGCTTTTATCGTGCTCAGTACCGTGTTATAATCATCGGTCTTTTTATCGATCTTCCGGCAGAACGCTTTCCATTTTTTCTGCATTGCATCGTCGCTGCCAAAGGCCATGACCTGCTCAAACTGCTCCACCGTGAACTTGTGTCCACGGTTTTCAAAGGTCTTTTTCAGCGCTTCCGTCAGCGTTGCACCGTTGAAATCGAACTTGTTTGCAAGATAATAGAGATCGTAATAATCCTTCATCCGACTGGAGAATTCCATCAGGCTGAGAATTGCATCCAGCTTTTCGGCAACGGTCGTTTCCAGCGAATACGTATTGACCGTCGGAGCCTCAAAACCGTCAAGCTGCGTTGGTATCTTTCGCTTTTCCTGTCTCGGCACGATGACATCGCCTACGCCGAAATCAATGCCAAAGGGCGTTTTTGTGTTCTTCATCTTTGCCACAAGGGAAGCACCAATACCGGCGTACTTCTTTGCCACAGCAATGGGAGCCACATTTTTGATTTCAAATGTGATAAAATCATTGCCTGTTTGGGTTGCAATGATCTCCTCCAATATCGCTTGAAGCTGTTCCGGTGTATTGGGCATCTTTCTGAGCAGAAAATCCACATCAGCCGTAACACGGCTATCGAAATCCGTGAGGGAATAGAGGAACAGTCCGCCCTTTAGAACAAGATTTTCCGCATATTTCGACTTTTCCAGACGGCGCAGGAACTCTTCCTGGCAGAAAAGCTGCAAGCAGAGCTGATAGCTTCTGCCGCTTTTTGCCGCTTTGTTTTTGAGCCGTGCAAGCACGGATACAGCTATGTCAGCCATTCAGCAGCACCTCCATCACACTCATCATTTTCTTATAAACGCCCATTTCCTTTGCGTATTTGGAAAGGTTGGCAAGGTTTTTCTTTTCATCCGCCACATAAGCATTGACGGCTTTGTTGAATATCTCGTTATCCAGCTTCGTGCGGTACTTGAAACAGTCGCAGATAGTACGCTCACGGTCATAGACCGGAAGCGTTACGCCGTTGAAGGTGCCAGTTGTTTCCCCCAGGTGATACATCGGATTCTGCACATAGTACGCTTTCACCGGAACTTCCGCCTGAATCGCCTTTACCGTTCTGGAATAAGAGCGTGGAACGGCAATCGACCATTCTCTGGGCGCAAAGTCGCTATAGCCGTAGTAGAACAGAGCTGATTCAACGCAGATGACCCCGTGCGTCATCAGTTTCGAAAGGATAAGCTCCTCTTTGGGCTCGTCCCCGACAGCCAGCTTGTAATACCCTTTCTTCACACGCTCGAGATACCCCTGCTTACAAAGCGCATATACATCTTGGCCTTTGAGTCCGGCAGAAATGAAATCCGATTTCTTTGCAATTTCTCCGATGGCATCAAAAACTTCGTTAACGATATCGTACTTGCTCAACCTGTCACCAACTTTCTGCACGCAATATTTGCATTATGCGTGTTTATATTATAATGCCCAGGCCCTCAAAAATCAATATGTTTTGCACGCTTTTTGAAAATTTTGCGTGTAAATTTTGAAAAGTGGTATTGCAATTCAAAGAGCACAGCGCTATAATATCCATACAGATTGGTTCTGCACCAACCTATCTGCCTGACAACACAATGACAACAGGAATTATGATACACCGTAATTCTTGGATAATCTAAGCAATCCCGATAATCGGAGCTAAACGCTCTATACAAAATCGTTTAGGTCACGGTTTCTGGGAGCGAGTGGGAATGATTTCACACCCGTGAAAAAGCCCGTAAATAAAGGCTTTTCGCCGTTCTACTGTCCTTTGTGGCAACAAAATGGCAACATTATTTGAATTATCATAAGAATAAGCAAAGAGCTATCAGATTTTTTGAAAGTCTGATAGCTCTTTTTTCTTGCCAAATTTATGTTAATAATGCAAATGTTTTATACTGCTCATAAAGTTGATTGATATTCAAGTTTGCGATTTCAACGAGCGAATAATGCTGTTGTAGATGTTTAACAAACTCACAACCTAAATAATAGCCGACATCGCTGTGGCTTTTATAATTACACCAATCCCCGAAGAAATCTTGCGTGCTTATATTGTTGTCAATGCGGTTTAGATATTCCTGTTTAATTTCCAATTTATTGTCTGTACACCAAGTAAGCCAATCGTTCTTATTTTGAAGGTAATAATTATTGTTTTGGCATAAAATCTGCTCACATACCATTGCAATTCCTTCCTGATACAGTTGAACCAATGATTCTTCACCTTTCGATTGAGTTTTCGGATGCAAAACTCCATAGGTTTTATGCCATATGTGACCAATTTCGTGAAAGATTAAAGCTTGCATATCTGCTTCATTTTGCCAATCTAACTCAATGATTTTTTCTATTCCAAGCAAAATAGTATTTCTTCCATCAAGTGCTGTTGCCCAACCTGCACCGTTACATAATCCTAAATAAAGAATAATATCCAAGTCGATATCATTTTTAAAAAGTTTATTTATGTTGCTGTTAAGCTGATTTGTTACAGAAATAAAAGAAGTGTTTGTGCGAAGCGCCGCCTCCTTATTCAATAATACATTGTTAACTACAGGAAATATCACTTTATTAAAATCATACTCTTTTGCATCCTGTTCGCACTTTTTGCTTAATTCACAAGAAAACTCTTTTGTATATTTTCTCCAAGAATCCAGATTAAACATGTTGTTAGTGAAACAATTCTGTATTTTATCAAATGTATTAATTATTCTCATAAACTCAACCCTCCCAAAATAAAAACAGTCCGATTTATATTTCTTTAAGACGATTTTTAAAAGCTTCTGTCATAACATCACTGAATTCTTGTGACGGGACTTTAACATAACCGGAATTTTCATCATATTTCGGGTAGTTGTAGCGCCACTTATCATATTCGTCACGGTTAATGTCGCCGTTATGATATTTCTCGGATTGTTCAGCCCACGCATTAAGCATTTCCGAAAGCTCGGCGGCGTCCTTCCCCTTCCGGGGACAACACGCAGAGAAACGCCGTTTTCGCCGGTTTCCACCGTCAGACCGTAGCGATCCTCCAAGGTGAACAGCGTGTGCATCAGGCCGAGATAGCTGTCAATGTCCGGCACGGACAGCGCCAGCGGCGAGACGCCCAGCGCACTGGCAAGGTTCTCCGTCAGCTCTGCCTTAGGCGTTCTGCTGCCGGATTCATACTGTGCCATACGGATGTCGGCGGTCTTTTCCGGGAAGCCGACCACCTGCCCCAAGTATTTTTGTGTCATTCCCCGCAGATTACGGAAAAAGCGAATTCTCTCACCGATTGCCATAGCACAAAACTCCTTTATGTATTGTGCAATTAGTATAGCATATGAATTTAAGTTGTGTCAAGATAGCAAAAGCAAAAAAGTTAAATATTTTTCTGCAAGCCTCTTGACAATAGCAAATTTGCTTAGTATAATAACTATAGCAAATAGCGTTAAGCTGTTTGTAGACAACAGAATATCCGTCGTGCGTCACGGTAATGGCGTACCCGCTCGGGCAAATCGGAATGCGGTCAGAAAGTTCTCCGACAATAAACAAGAGAACAATATACAAATGAAAGGGGGTTATCCGAATGGAACCGAAATTTCTTCGTGCCGAGGAAGTGGCACAGGAGCTGAGCGTATCAAAGCCCTACGCTTACAAGCTCATCCGCCAGCTCAACGAGGAGCTGAAAGCCAAAGGCTTTATCACCATTTCCGGTCGAATCAACCGGGAATATTTCAACGAACGGCTCTACGGAGCGAGAAAGGAGAATTGATTGAATGGGAGTTTTTAAATGTAAAGAAACCGGCACCTGGTATGTGATGACCCGCTACCGGGATTGGAAGGGCGAACGCAAGCAGAAATGCAAGCGTGGCTTTGCCACCAAGCGGGCCGCACAGGACTGGGAGCAAAAATTTCATATGCAGAACGCCGCCGATATGGATATGACCTTTGAGGCGTTCTACGAAATCTACACCAAGGATATGAAAGCTCGGCTGAAGGAGAATAGCTGGATCACCAAGCAGAACATTGTGGAAACCAAGATTCTCCCCTATTTTGGGCAGCGAAAAATCAGCGAGATCACCACCAAGGATGTGATTGCCTGGCAGAACGAGCAGCTGGCGTATCGGGATGAGAAGCACAAGTCCTATTCCCAGACGTATCTCAAGACGCTGCACAACCAGCTCAGTGCCATCTTCAATCACGCTGTGCGGTTTTACGATCTGCGGGCAAATCCCGCATCAAAGGCCGGAAATATGGGCAACGAGGAACGCCGGGAGATGCTGTTCTGGACGAAAGAGGAATACCAGAAGTTTGCCGCAGAAATGATGGACAAGCCTGTTTCTTTCTATGCCTTTGAAATGCTGTATTGGTGCGGCATCCGTGAGGGTGAGCTGCTGGCCCTGACCCCGGCAGACTTTGACTTTCAGAACAGCACTGTGCGGATCAACAAGTCCTATCAGCGGCTCCACGGTGAGGATGTAATTACCAGCCCGAAAACCAGGAAGAGCAACCGTACCATCAAGATGCCGCAGTTTCTCTGCGAGGAAATGCAGGACTATCTTGGAATGCTCTACGGGCTGAAAAAGAAGGACCGCATTTTCACCGTGACCAAAAGCTATCTCCATCACGAGATGGACCGAGGCTCCAAGGCCGCCGGAGTCAAACGCATCCGAATCCACGATCTGCGGCACAGTCACATCAGCCTGCTGATTGATATGGGCTTTTCCGCTGTGGCCATTGCGGACCGAGTTGGACACGAGAGCATCGAAATCACCTATCGCTATGCCCATCTGTTTCCGTCCAAGCAATCGGAAATGGCGAAAAAGCTGGACTTTGAGAGGAGTGAACTGTAATGTCGGCAAAAAGCAGAGATGAACACAACCGTTGGCGGAACATCACAGTCGGTTTTCGGGTATCGCCGGAAGAAAATGAACAGCTCAACGAGGCCGTGGCCCTGTCCGGCCTGCCCAAGCAGGAATATTGCTACCGGCGCTGTATGCAGCGGGACATTGTGGTGCACCCCAATCCAAGGGTATATAAGGCGCTGAAAACCACGATGGAGAAGATTTTATCGCAGCTTCAGCGGCTCAGCGATGCGGGCGGCGTCACCGATGAAATGCGGGACACGCTGGCGCTGCTGAGCACGACGCTCAGCGGAATGAAAGGAGACGATGCAGATGGAGCTTGAAAAAGAAATGACCGCTCCCGTTGTATCTGTTGGCGCAGATACGGAGCAGTCATCCCAAAACCTTGCTGACAATAGTTTAACCGATTTTGACCCGGATTTCAAGGGGGCTGACGACGATTTATATCGGGAAATTCAAAGAAGGATGGCTCCGGACTATCTGGAAACGGTATCTATGACCACCCTCTATGACACCGACTTTGAGGGACAGGAGCCTCTGATCGACGGCCTGCTGTATCGGGGAGCCTATCTGTTGGCAGGCTCTCCGAAGGTAGGAAAAAGCTTTCTTATGGCCCAGCTTGCCTATCAGGTCAGCACCGGACTTCCCCTGTGGGGCTATAAGGTGCGGAAAACGGGCGTTCTTTACTTTGCGCTGGAAGATAATTATGCCCGCTTACAGCGGAGACTGTTCCGGATGTTCGGCGCTGAGGCGGCAGAAAATCTGTATTTTGCCACCCACTGTAAAACATCCAACAGCGGTCTGGAGGATCAGATTCGCAGCTTTATGAAAGAGCATCCCAACACCGGCCTGATTATCATCGACACCCTGAAACGGGTGCGTGAGGTTGGCGGAGCGGATTTCAGCTACAGCAGTGACTACGATATTGTGGCTCGGCTGAAAACTGTTGCCGACAGCTATAAGGTAACGATGGTAATCGTTCACCACACCCGCAAGTTGGAGGCAGATGACAAATTCGATATGATTGCCGGTACCAATGGCCTGTTGGGTGCAGCGGATGGCGGATTTGTTCTCAGTAAAGAGAAACGCACCTCCAATGCGGCGGTGCTGGATGTCACCGGCAGAGATCAGGAGGATCAGCGGCTACACCTGAACAAGAATCCCGAAACTCTGGTATGGGAGTTGGAGAGCGTTGAAACGGAGCTTTGGCAGGAACCGCCGGACCCGTTTCTGGAAAGTATTGCAGCATTTCTTTCTTCGGCGGGTGAACGCTGGGAGGGCACAGCATCCGAGCTGTGCAGCCTGCTGAATCTGGACTGCAAGCCCAATGTGCTATCCCTTCGGCTGAGCATCGGCTCTGTGCGGCTGCTGCGAGATCACGATATTCACTACAAGGCAAGCCGCAATCACGGTGGACGCAAAATCAGCCTGTGGAAGGAGATGGAACTGGACAGCGTGTCAAAGGGTGACGACCGTGACGGTTTTTTGGTGGGCAGCGGCGAGGCCTAAAACATTGTCACCACCGTCACGGTTTGTCACGCTTTGAAGTTTCGGCAAGCCGTGCGGCTGCCCTTTTCAAAGGGCATTGAGCACTGGGGAGCAGCCCGCAGGCTGCTGGGGCAAAGTCCCGGCGCAGAGGCAGTATTCGATATACCGCCTCTGTGCAAGCCCCCTCGGAGAGCGCAACAGCATCTTTTGATGGCCGCAGGCTGTCAAAAGTGCTTTTGCGTTACTCTTGACAAGAGTAACAGAACCCCGGCTGCGGCCGGAAAGAGAGAGGAAGTGAGATTTTATGAAGAGAACGATCAGCGCCGAGGTCGGTAAAGGCTCTGTCAGCCATAACAGCCGCAAATTTCGGGCAGAGAATGTGGACGGAAGCCGCACACACCTGAACATCGACTACTGCAATGAGCGCATTCAGACTGTGTACTACCAGCTTTTTGATGAAGCTCTGAAACGCTACAACGAGAAGCATGCCCGTGCAGATAGGCGCATTTCAAATTACTACGAGAAAATCCGTTCCGGCAATCAGGAGAAGCCCTTTCACGAGATCATCCTGCAAATTGGAAATAAGGACGATATGAGCGCCACCGGCGAGTATGCAGAACTTGCACGAACCGTGTTGGACGAGTATTATCAGGGTTTTCAGGAGCGCAATCCCAATCTTCGGGTGTTCTCGGCGCACCTGCATATGGACGAGGCCACGCCGCATATCCACATTGACTTTGTGCCGTTCACTACCGGGAGCAAGCGAGGGCTTGATACCCGTGTATCGCTGAAACAGGCGCTGGCGGTGCAAGGCTTCAAGGGTGGGACCCGTGGTGTAACGGAATGGGCGCAGTGGGTGCAGTCCGAAAAGGAGCAGCTTGCCGCCGTGATGGAGCGGTATGACATTCAGTGGGAGCAGAAAGGCACATCTCTCCGTTCTGGACTACAAGAAACAGGAGCGGGAAAAAGAGATTGCGGCGTTGGACAGCACCCTGACCGAAAAGCAGGACGAGCTGGAAACGGTGCAGAATCGAATTGACAACTTCGATCAGGGGGCACATTCCATTGAGCGGTTGGAGCAGCGAATTGAGTCGAATGCAGAGTTTCAGCTCCCCGATCCACCCACGCTGATGACTGCCAAGACCTATAAACAGCGGTTTGTTGATCCATTGATTAAAAAGCTGAAAGAGGTCATCCGAGAGGTGTTCTATCACTATTATCAGGCACTGGACAGCTACCATAGGCTGAACAACACCAACGGGCGGCTCTACAGGGAGAACGAGCATCTGACAACCACAAACGACCGGCTCAAAGGGGAAAATGATGCTCTGCGCTCGGAGTTGAAGGATTTCCGTTTCCTGCGGAAGGTTCTTGGAAGTCAGCAGATCGACAACCTGATTGCACAGGCAAAAGATATGGAGCAGCAACGAAAGCAAACCCAGCGCACAAGGCGCAGAAATACAAATTATGAAATGTAGGAACAGACAATGACAAAGACGATTTTTGAAGAAATGGGCGGTACTTACACGCAGGTTGGGGATTATCTTCTTCCTGATCTGAAACTGCCCGAAGAAGAACAGCAAGCAAATATCGGCGTATGGGGACAGCGCCACCGGCGTTACCTGAAAGAGCATCACCGGGCAACCTATGCGACCCTGCTCATCGGTGGCAAGTTAAATGGTTATCTTGCCGACATCGACCGGCAGGCAGAGGAAATGTTCTCTCGGCTGGTAAAGCAGATGGCTGAGGCGGAAGGTGTCACAGAGCAACTCAAGGCAGACAACCAAATGGAGTGGGTCGGCAGGATGAATAACATCCGAAACAGGGCTATGGAGATTGTAAATAACGAGTTGATCTACGCCAGAGAGCCAGCAGCCCGTATTTCCACTTCTGAAACCTTGGAGCCGCCCAAAGTGTTTTGGAAATACTACGATTTATACCGGCGCAAAAGGATTTCGTTGAGTGAATATGCTGCCGCTACGGGATTATCGGCTTTTGCAATCCGGCATTTTTTAAAGAATGTTGTTGAGAAAAGCCCAAAAGCTATTGAAAAGCCTAAGCAAATATGATATACTATATTTTGTATAAGTATCTGGAGGTGCCGAAATGCAGATTGCTGATTATATAGACGCCGATCTTTTAGATAAATTCGAGTTCCACAACTATAACCACGCTATTGAAATCATTACTCAAGCTTTTCCTGAGGAGTGGCGTGAGGTTGTTGAGTGCCTAAGAAAACTCGACATTACCACAGATGACCTGCGTGAAGCAGGCGGAAACGAGACTAAGATTCCTAAGAAATTTGATGATGTTCTCTACCCGTATGGGTGGAGAGAAATCCGGATTTCTGGTGACTTACATATCAAGTTTTATCCAAGACAAGCCGATCAAAGGGGACGCTTTTCCAGCGTTCCCTTTGAGGAGCGTGTGACAGAGAACTACATCGACGGTCATAATATTGATTTTCTGAAGGGTCGAATTGCATTTGACCTCGAATGGAACAGTAAGGATCAGACTTTTGACAGAGATCTGCTTGCAATGCGGACATACTACGATTGCGACATTGTAAGCGCCGGTATTATTGTCACCCGGTCGCAAGACCTGAATGATGTGTTCAAAACCGTGTATGACTATGATAAGAACTCCCGCACTTGGAAGCCTGTTATGCGTAAATATGGCGCAAGCACTACTTGGATGGGGAAACTGCTGTATCGCTTAGAGTCACGTCGTAATGGCGGATGCCCCGTTTTGGCTATTGGCATTAAGAAAACTTGTGTTTCAGATTGGAAGGAGGGATACATAGATGAGCACGCTTCAGGAAACATCTGAAAATCTTCTCTCCTTTTGCGGTGATAAGCGCTATTCAACAATTTATGCTGATCCGCCTTGGCGCTTTCAAAACCGCACCGGAAAAGTCGCTCCAGAAAACAAGAAGCTGAATAGATATGAGACAATGCCATTAGAAGACATAATGGCGTTGCCCGTCGAGCAGGTAGCTGCCGCAAAAAGCCATTTGTACCTTTGGGTTCCCAATGCTCTTCTACCGGATGGTCTGGCTGTTATGAAAGCGTGGGGATTTGAGTATAAGGGAAATATCATTTGGGAAAAAGTGCGGAAGGATGGCGGCCCGGATGGACGAGGAGTCGGCTTCTATTTCCGTAATGTGACCGAAATTCTCCTTTTCGGGGTCAGGGGCGACAATTTTAGGACATTGGCTCCGGCTCGCTCGCAAGTCAATCTCATTCGGACGCAAAAGCGTGAACACTCACGGAAGCCTGATGAGATTATCCCGATCATCGAAAGCTGTTCTCCGGGGCCATTTCTTGAGCTATTTGCTCGTGGTGACCGTGAAGGCTGGGATATGTGGGGAAACCAGGCGACCGCAGATTATGAGCCTACGTGGAGTACTTACAGCAATCATACCACAAAGCAAGCATCAAGCGAATAAGTCGCATATTATATATGTAATGAAAGGGCGGTGGGTTTAATGTTCTCTGCTCATAATGTCGCAATATATATCATCAACTGGTGTCTTGATCATAATGTTCCAATCACGAACCTTAAGCTCCAGAAACTATTGTACTTTGTACAAGGTGAGTACAGCAGGGTTAAGGGTACAAGATTGATTGCTGACGACTTCTATGCTTGGCAATTAGGTCCTGTTGTCCCGAATGTTTATACTGAATATTCTATTTTCTCTTCGTCCACATTACCTTCGCAAAAGCAGTCTATTTCCTTTGACCATGAAGATAGGTGTGTAATAGATGCTATTTTGCAGAAGTATGCTCGTTATACCACCTGGAACCTTGTGGAGTTGTCTCACCAGCAGGATCCGTGGAAATATCAGCACGAAATCTTTGGTGACAAAGCGCTTATTCCTTTTGAATCTATTGCAGATTATTTTGGAAAGGATACGGCATCGTAAATATGACAGACAAAGAGAAAACGGGCGAATTGCTCAGTTTGATAGATGCACTATGTGATGTTAATTTTGCCAAGGAGCAAAACAATATCGATGGATGGGTCAGCAAGCTCAATAAGGTCTATTCAAATGAGTACCGGCATACTTATTCGGACATTTTCTTCAAGATTCAGCAGATAATGTCAGATACTCTGTCAAATAACGATGCATCTGACACAGAGGTGTTAGAGGTTCTGGGCGAAAATCTGAATGTGCTTGGAAATCGAATCGATGAATTAGCTGCACAAAATAGTGATGACGCCAATTATAAGAACACTGTTTCCGGGTACAAGAAGTTTTCAGATCACATTCGCCTCGAAATAGGCCGTTATAATTTTATCAAGTCGAGATTTACGGGAACGGCGGCAGATGGAAACTCTGGAAAAGCTACGGATAAACACTCCGCTATTGATACAGAGCGGATACTAAAGCTTGAACGAGCTGTGGACGCCACGCGGCCCATAGTGGCTCAAGCGCAGAAACAGCTTGATAGTCTAGACGAAAAGCTTGAAAGTAATAAAATCTCATCCATTACAACACTCACGATTTTCTCGGCAGTCATTCTTGCATTTTCCGGCGGAATCACTTTTGAAAGCGGCATTTTTCAAGGAATGGTAGCGTCAACGTCTTATCGGCTTGTCTTTACAATTGCTCTCAGTGGCTTCATTCTTTTCAATACAATTTTCGCACTTCTCTATCTTGTCGGAAAAATGGCAGGAAAAAGGATTAGCACTAAGTGCAAATATATGGTAAATGCCGACGACAATTATAACCAATGCCAATCGTGCGGGGATGGTTACTGTACGAAAGAATGTGCGGAGGTCTCCATTGCCTGCAGGATCTTCCACAAATACAGTTATGTGCTTGCGATAGATGCTATTTTGCTATATGTACTATACACTGATTTCTTCTTGTGGTATAGCAAAGGCGCATTGCTGGCTCCTACATTTTATCTCCCGCAAATTTTCCTGATTCTTATCATTATTGCTTTCTGTTGCGTTCATCGTGTCCGAAAGGACAGGCGCTTAGAAAGAATAAAGATGCATTATAAGGTCGCAATTCTGACGGATATTCTGGAACCAAAGACTCCGACGGCTTCCGCTTTAATACGTCTCGGCGAGATAATATCCAAGTCGTTTTATGGGTCGCCATCAAGAAGTGCTAAGGATTCTTTTTTAGAGAGTGTGAAGGCACAGCAATTGAACAAGGACGATGCGCTTAATTACTTAGACGAATTTATCGACGAATACTTGATTGCCGATTGCCGATTGTCAATTTCAGTCTCTAAAAGAGAACATAGAATTAACTGCAAGAAATGGAAAGAACTAAGAAGGAAATTCACTGTACCGTCACAGAAATGATTCTTGCGTCAATCACGCAGATATGCTACAATAGCCTCGTGGTTTGCTAAAGCCACCGGATACTATCCACGAAAAACCGAAATGGATCGCTATCGGCGGCGATACCCATATGATAACAAACCATCGTATGGGGCTGAAAATATGGAGAATACAAAGAATCAAAATACCGGGCAGCGGATGAGCATTATCAAAACGAAAAGGATATTGCAAATACTTATCTACTTAGCAATGGTGAAGTAACTGCCACACTGTACTATCAACCGGTTATAAGTGCGGTTCAATTTGAAAACGATCTCACGCTTTTTAGAACAACGAAACCACCTGCAGAAAATCCGGACTATTACACACCGGACTTTGTGTTGAAATTTGCTTCTTCTGAGGATGACGAAGAGTATGCGATATTTGATGCAAAGTTCTCATCCAGAGCAAATATCAAAAAGCATAGTTTGCCTGAGGTTATTCGTAAATACTCCTGTGAAATAAGCGCTGACTCTCGAAGTAGCGCCCCCAAAATGGTTTGGGTCCTGCAAGGGAGAGTTAATGGTAGCGAAAACGCAATTTGGAAGTATCATAATTCACAATTAGCTTCTACATATCGACCAATAACTTCATTCGGAATTGTCTCAATAAATACAGCGGTTGAGATTAGGCAACGATTGTGGAATGAAATAAGAAGTAGTATTTCACTCTTGCAATGAGCGTAGACAAAAAACTGAGAACCACTTACGTTGATAGCATCCCCTGATAGCTTTTTGATAGCAGAAAGTAGGATACCCCATAGGATTGGGATAATTGGTATCAAATAAAGCCAAATGGAATCAAACGGTCTATACAAAAAAGTTTAGAGCGCGTTTCCGCTTGGCGAGTGGGAATAATACTTTAATGATCACGATTCCCTGCTCGGTTCATATGAATCGGGCGGGGGATTTTAATGCTACGGCGAGGCATTATTGAGCTGATCATCGGGAATTCGGCAAACGGCATTGAACAGAGGCACGGTATATGCAATAATCCGAAATAGGCAGGCAATCGAGTTCGCAGGTTTTTTTCCGTGAAATTCGAATGGCAGCATGGTAAAATCCATATGAAAGGAGCGCGTTCAATGGCTTACAGCGAACTTATCAAGAATTTTGAAAAAGTACGGGCATACATGCGTGAATTCTATGTTTTCGGCTTTAAGAGCAGGGCGGAATATGACGCCAAGAGCGCACGTTCCTATGATGATGAGCGCCGCCGAATCGAGAGCTGGCTCGGCGATCATATGCGGTTCACAAAGACGCCCGAGGGCAAAAATGTTTTCCTGTCGGTCAACAGCCGCATCACCCGCCGCAATCCGCTCTATAAGGCGTGGAAAGCCAAGAGCTTCACGGACGGCGACATCACATTGCACTTTGCGATTTTTGACATTCTTTACACACCCGAAATCAAAATGACGCTTACCGAGCTTATCACCGAGATCGACAGTCGACTGAGCTGCGGCATGACTTTCGACGAATCAACGCTGAGAAAAAAGCTGAAGGAATACGCCTACGAGGGAATAATACGGGTCGAAAAGGACGGGCGCAGGGTACTCTACAGCAGAAGTGAGGATGTCGATATTTCAAAGCTCGCCGACGCCATAGATTTTTTCAGCGAAGTTGCGCCATGCGGCGTTGTCGGCTCATTTTTGCAGGATAAGCTCCCGCCGCACAAAGGCCTTTTTTCATTCAAGCATCACTACATAACGCAGGCGATCGACAGTGAGATCATGGCAACGCTGTTTGAAGCCATGCACAGACATTGTTACATCACAATAGACAATCTCGGCAAGAATTCGAACGAGGTTAAAACCATTCGCCTTGTGCCGCTCAAAATCTACATAAGCGTCCAAAACGGGCGTCAAAATCTGATAGCCTACCACGAGAAGGCCCATCGGCTGAATTCCTATAGGCTTGACTATATGTCAAATATCAGGATAGGCGAACCTTGCGATAAATTCGACTCTTTGCGCGCATCGCTCGGCAAAGTCGAGGGGTATATGTGGGGCGTGAATTGCAAGTGGGATAAACGTCTTGCCGAGCATGTGGAGTTTGAGCTGAAGGTCGAGCCCGACGAGCAGTTCATCATTCGCCGTCTGGAGCGAGAGAAGCGCTGCGGCAGGATAGAAAAAATCGACGATAACCATTACCGTTTCATTGCTGATGTGTTTGACACTATGGAAATGCTGCCGTGGATACGCACATTTATATCAAGGATCACAAAAATGAATTTTTCCAACCGCACGGTGGAGAATAAATTAAAAGCCGACATTAACGAAATGTACGCCATGTACGGCATCGACGGAGGTGAAGGCAATGATATTCAGTGAATTATACTCTGTCTACTACAATACCGTCGCAAAAATAATCGAAGCGGCTTTTGAGCCGGGTGTGACAGAGAGCGACCTTCGCCACTGCGTTGCCGACTCGGCATTCACGGAGAGCGTGTTGACAATCCTGCCCGCCCTTAAATCCGGCAAGTGGCCGCTGCTGCGCGAAGACCTCTCCCCCGCCCTGCTCCGCAAGCCCACAATGCCGCTGACCATGCTTGAGAAGCGCTGGCTCAAGGCGATATCGGAGGATCCGCGAATAAAGCTCTTCGGCGTTGAATTCCCCGCGCTTGACGACGTTGAGCCGCTCTTCACGGCGGATGATTACAAGGTCTATGACCGATACGCCGACGGCGACCCGTTTGAGGATGAAAACTATATCAGGAATTTCAGATTGTTGATGACGGCGATCAAAAACAGCCGACCCGTTAAAGTCAGGATGACCAACAGAGCGGGCAACATCGTCGGGTTGCAGATATTGCCCATTGGGCTTGAGTACTCCGAAAAGGACGATAAGATCCGAATAATCGCCACTGGCTGCAAATTCAGGCAGATCAACCTCGGGCGGATAATAAGCTGCGACTGTTGCGACAGCTTAAACAATCGCTACAGGTCGTCAAAGCGGGAAAAGATTAAAAACCTCACTCTGGAAATAACAGATGAGCGGCATTCGCTTGAGCGGGCTCTGATGCACTTCGCCCACTTTGAGAAGCGCGCCGAGCGGCTTGAGGGCGATAAATACATTTTACACCTCAATTATTATGAAAATGACGAAACCGAGCTGGTCATACGGGTGCTTTCGTTCGGGCCGTATATCAAGGTGTTGGAGCCTCAGAGTTTCGTAAATTTAATAAAAGATCGTTTACTGCTGCAAAAAAGCTGTGAGCTCAGATGAGTTCGCAGCTTTTTTTCCGTGAATCCTGCTGTTCCCAGCGGTATAATTCGATTGTAAGCCATGTTAGTTATACGGCTTACGCAAGGCACCGATAATTCATCAACCTTTACACGGTGCCTTGCATTAGATTTTTAAGAAAGGAGCAGCAAAAAATGTTCGAGATCAAAGGAAAGGTAAGCACGGCGCTCTGTTATGCGAACGTCGTAGAGGATGAAGCAATCGAGCAGATAAGGAGAATGTGCGATTATGAATTCACCGCCGGCTCCGAGATAAGGATAATGCCCGATGTCCATGCAGGCAAAGGCTGCACTATCGGCACAACAATGACCATCACCGATAAGGTCGTGCCAAACATTGTAGGCGTCGATATCGGCTGCGGAATGTATACCGTTGAGCTCGGCAAAGTTGATATCGACTTTGAGCGGGTCGACGAGGCTGCTCACTTTATACCGAGCGGTCACAATACCTGGGAGGGGCGGCTTGAGCGCTTCGACCTCACGGGTCTGCGCTGTTACAGAAGCCTCAAGCTTACAAAACGGCTTGAGAAAAGCCTCGGCACCCTCGGCGGCGGCAATCACTTTATTGAGATAGACGCTGCTGCGGACGGCACAAAATATCTGGTGATCCACTCCGGCAGCCGCAACCTCGGCAAGCAGGTCGCCGAAATTTATCAGGCTCTCGCCGTTGACCTTAATATGGGCAAAGAGGAGTTATTTAAAAAGCAAGATGAGCTGATACGCAGCTATAAGGTGAAGGGGCGCCGCAGCGAGATAGATGCTGCATTGAAAGCGCTGAAAAAGGAGTGGAAGGCAAATGAACCGACCATTCCGCCCGATCTTTGCTATGTCTACGGCAAGTATATGGAGGACTATCTTCACGACGTCGAGATATGCCAGCGTTTTGCAAAGCGCAGCCGTGAAAGAATGGCCGAGATCCTCTTAGCCCGCACCGATATGCAGGCGTTGTCGGCGTTCCACACCATTCACAATTACATAAGCACCGATGAAATGATCCTGCGTAAGGGCGCGATCGCCGCCCGCGAAGGCGAACCGCTGCTCATCCCGATCAATATGCGTGACGGCAGCGTCCTTGCAAGAGGCAAGGGCAACCCCGAATGGAATTATTCCGCACCCCACGGCGCCGGGCGGATAATGTCGCGAATGACTGCCAGAGAGACGCTTGATATTGAGGAATACAAAGCGGAAATGGCAGGTATTTACAGCACCTCGGTCAACGAGCAGACCCTTGATGAAGCACCCATGGCATATAAATCGCTCGACGACATCATAGGCGCGATAAGCGAATCCGTCGAAGTGATAGAAATCCTAAAGCCTATTTACAATTTCAAAGCATAGCCGCACTATATCCACCGCGTAAACCTCAAATCCCTTGCTCGGTTCATATGAATCGGGCGGGGGATTTTAATGCTACGGCGAGGCATTGTTGAGCTGTTTTCGGATTTCAAGGCAGCAAAGTCCGTTTTATCGGACAGGCGTTGGTGTATAATGAAATCAAGTTAAAAGTTCCAAGTGAGCAATTTGTAGTTCTACTCTAAAACAATTCTTTCAAATCGTGTAAATTATCGCTTTACAATTACAAATAGGTATGTTATAGTTAATATTGTTAATAGTCAAATTTATGCAAAGGAGGGATACATTATGGCGGAAATGATCAAAGAAAAGTTGTCTGATTACACAATGAAGATGCGAATCTACCCTTCAAAAAGTGAAGCAAAGCAAATCGACGACGCCTTTCATGCCCTCCAACTTGCATATAACATGACATTTCATGAAGTGTTTTTAAAAAATCCGGAAGTTACAAGGGTTGGCAAGGATGGTTCTCTGTGGCCGGACTTTAAAAAAATGGCCAAAGCCACATGGACAAATCATTTGAAAGAAATGAATCCTGCCATCAGCCTTGCGCCGGCAGCGGCAATCACAACCAACAACGGCTTATTCCTACATGATGCCAAAAAGGCCTGGGAAACCGGAATGCATGACCTTCCGATTGAAAAAGCCAACCGAAAAGATTTCTCTTTCTACAATTCAAAAAAGCCCCGCAGAAGCTTTATGTTCCAAATGAATCCCAAAAGCTTAAAGCCATCGCCGGACAATCCCAAAGTTGCCTTCATAAGTCTGCTACGTATCGGCAAAAGGGGCAAAATGATTAAAGCCCGTGGCTTTAACCGTAAAATATGGTTCGGCGAGAACGGAGAGCATACATATGAAGAAGCCGTTGCCGCGAATGAGCTTCCCAAGACACTGTCCGTAAGAGTCTCAAAGGACGCCTGCAATAACTACTATGTATCAATAACAATTTCAAAAGGCTGCAACGCTTACCGTGAAGTTCCCGTTCGCACCGAAGCCGAGCCTATCGGCATTGATGTCGGAATAAAGGACATCGCTATATTAAGTGACGGAACAAAATATGAAAACATACATTTCAGGCGAAACAAGCTGAAAGCTCTGAAAGCCATGAACCGCAAGCTCTCCCGAAGATGGGGTCCTGCAAACCCGGCATTTCGCGACTATAACAGTAATGTCCGCAGCGAAAATCGAAAATGCGACCTTGAAAATCAATTGCCTCTTGCCACTCCAAGCAGCGGATACTTGAAGATTCAAAACGATAAAGCAAAATTAGAGCTAAAAATCGCGAATCGGCGAAACACCTATTATCATCAAAATACCGCAGAGATAGTAAATCGGGCGAGTTTGATTGCCGTTGAAACACTGCGCGTCAAAAATATGAAAAGGAATCACAAGCTTGCATTTGCTTTAGATGACGCGGCGATGAGCAGCTTTATATCCAAGCTGAAATACAAAGCTGAGTGGAGAGGGGTCGAATTGGTGTCTATCGGCACATTTGAGCCATCCAGTCAACTTTGCAGCAATTGCGGAGAAAGCAATCCCGCCGTCAAAGACCTTAGCATACGCTTCTGGACTTGTCCAAAGTGCGGAGCAAAACACGACCGTGACATTAACGCCGCTAAAAACATACTTCGTATAGCTCAGGAAAAGGGCGGCGTTGATGATAAAGTCGAAAAGTCAAATGTTGGATCACCGCCGCGGCGAAAAAAGCAACAAATCATTAAGCGGGGTAAGGATATCCACATATTTGATGATAAGCCAAACATTGTTATACGATTCAGCAAAGAGCTCACCGCAATAAACGACCCACGATACATAATAGTTGACACAGAAACAGATAAGATTCTTGACGATGCGCAGGGATTTGGATTCCGAAGCGCTTGCAATGCAAAAAATAGCTATAAGTCCAAAATGAAACGCAACAAATAAAGCACAAGACAATTAAATATCAATACGGTAGGAGGTCTGTCCCTACCGTGATGTGCGAATACCGAGTTCTCATTGTTGCCATGAGAGGTTCGCATGTCGAACGATCATATCATTGCTGTCTATAGTGCTATTGAAGGGCAACTCACACTTAGATATGATATGTAACTGCGCACCTATGCAAATTGCTTCTACTGCCTGACGCAAAGAACTGTGCAGTTTTGCCGAAGCAACTTGCACAAGTGCACAGAGCAGAAGCCCGAACCTCTCTTTATCGACACCGAGGGCAGCACCGAAGCAACTTGCACAAGTGCACAGAGCAGAAGCGTTCTTTTCTGTTGGCTCGGCTAAGAACTACTTTGAAGCAACTTGCACAAGTGCACAGAGCAGAAGAAGCTGTAGCAAAGTGGGGTTTTCTTCTACGCAAGGAAGCAACTTGCACAAGTGCACAGAGCAGAAGCTTGAAACCACCGACGCACTTGGTAACACTTTCGTTGAAGCAACTTGCACAAGTGCACAGAGCAGAAGTAAAATTTTTTTGAAAACCCTATTGACATGGCAAGAAGCAACTTGCACAAGTGCGCAGAGCAGAAGTATGCTTTACTATTTTCTCGATTATTTCGCCGTACGAAGCAACTTGCACAAGTGCGCAGAGCAGAAGGGCCGCCGCTCCCTGCGGAGAGGGCAGGAGCGTAAGCCCGAAGCAACTTGCACAAGTGCGCAGAGCAGAAGCTTATAGCCGAGCGCTTCGAGCGCCTGGATATAATTGAAGCAACTTGCACAAGTGCGCAGAGCAGAAACCACATAATTTTGCGCCTTTCACACATTTCCTACAATTGCGACTACTGCACATTTCAATTATAAAACCTCAAATCCCCTGCTCGGTTCATATGAATCGGGCGGGGGATTTTAATGTTTGTTATCAACTTTCGGCGGCTTTACTGACGCAGGATACTGCATTCAGGCTGCGTGGGTAGCCGATATACGGCAGGCATTGCGAAACAACACGCAGCAGGAATGGGCTTGCACCTCAACCGCCGTATATTCGGCATTGCCTATGCAAAACGACGGGGTTTGGTTTGAATAAGGCATACCGTCAACGATATGCATTATAACATTGATAACGCCGCCGTGGGTCACAAGCGCTGCGTCCTTGCCCGACCCGCGTACAGAGGTCACAAGGTCGCCCCATGCAGCAGAAATGCGGTCATAGAATTCGCGAGGGCTTTCGCCGCCCGGATAATGCTCGTCAAAATCGAGAGTGCGCCAATAAAGCCCGGGGTATTCCTTATCCGCCCGTTCGTTTGCCATGCCGGCGAGCACGCCGTTATTGACCTCTCGGAATTGCGGCAGATATGCAACGGGCACGGAGAGCCTGTCGGAGATTATCCGCGCCGTCTGAGCCGCACGGAGCAGGTCGCTCGAAAAAATGCGGGCAATATCGGCATCAGGCTCTTTAAGAAGCCGTTCGGCCGCCGTAAGCGACTGCACCCTGCCCTCTTCCGTAAGCGGCGTTTTGCTCCAACCGCCGCGCACGGAGCCGTCCTCCGTCCCATGGCGTATAAGCCAGATTTTCATATGTCACCTCGTGGTAGTAAACATGTTCCGCTGTTAGTATGAATTACTCAAATAAAATACCATAAATCCAACAGCTTGTCAAATGAAGCGCCCGAACCATCAGTACAGCGAAGCCGCGCTTCATAGGGCGAAGCCCTGCTTCACTTTTCATGCACCGTAAGGTGCGCTTCATTGAAAAAAGCACTTCCGAAGAAGTGCTTTTTTCATGGTGGAGACAACGGGGCTCGACTCGCGCGCCTGCGGGCGCTTGGTCGCTCGCGGTCACAACAGTCCACCGGACTGTTGCTCTGTGCCGCTCGTCCTTCGAGCCCCTATGCAAAAGAAAAAACGGCCACCCTCTGACGAGGGCAGCCGTTTTTTGGTGGAGACAACGGGGCTCGACTCGCGCGCCTGCGGGCGCTTGGTCGCTCGCGGTCACAACAGTCCACCGGACTGTTGCTCTGTGCCGCTCGTCCTTCGAGCCCCTATGCAAAAGAAAAAACGGCCACCCTCTGACGAGGGCAGCCGTTTTTTGGTGGAGACAACGGGGCTCGACTCGCGCGCCTGCGGGCGCTTGGTCGCTCGCGGTCACAACAGTCCACCGGACTGTTGCTCTGT
>CDZG01009539.1_pt1 | contig 33167 bp, 38 predicted proteins | sample 557741 | NCBI WGS metagenome assembly CDZG01 (sample SAMEA3182086, study PRJEB8094) | gut metagenome | biome: human; feature: gut; material: Stool; isolation source: human stools | place: Canada | collected 2013-01-21
TATAAGGCACATATCGGCGTTGACAGGGACAGCGGACTGGTTCATACCGTGGAGGCAACAGCAGCAAATGTCCATGACGCCACAGAAACATCCAAGCTGCTGACCGGAGATGAAGATGAAGTATATGGCGACAGCGGTTACCTCGGAGCAGAAAAGCGCGGCGATGCGATCATCCGCAACAAGACCGGTCGCAAAATCAAATACAAAATCAACCGTCGTCCATCCCAAGTGAAGAAACTGAGCCCAAGCGGCCGGTATGCCGCAAAGAAAGCAGAACACGAAAAATCCTCTGTCCGTGCTAAAGTAGAGCACGTATTCGGCGTCGTCAAAAAGCAGTTGCGTTTCCGAAAAACACGATACCGAGGGCTCGAAAAGCAGAAAGCCAAATTCAATATCATGTTTGCATTAGCGAATCTGATCCTGGCTGACAGGCCCTGCCTGGCAGCTTGAATTAGTGCGCGCTTGCGGCCCAAAATACAGGGCAACACCCTATCTTTTAGCAGAGTTACTGTCGGGAAAAGTGTATTTTGTATTTGTGCGGTGTTACCCTAAAGAAAAAACATCTGCCCAGCGGCAGAAAAGAAAAAAACCGCTGCTGGGCAGACCCATTTTCACGCTTAATTTATATTCACTGGTGGCGGTTTTGAGAAATCAAGGCCGCTGCTTTCTTTCTGTCATTCCCAGCAGTTAAAGGCATGGCGGCGTAAGTGCACAATAACCACCCGCATGGCATCTCACCCAACGATGTGAGATAATATCCCAAAACTTGAAAAACGCACGGTGAGTTTTTCGAGAAGGAGGGAGAGATGCTATCAAATGGCAGATGTATTGGCAGTGCGGGACGACTATCGGGCGCAGACATGGACAATGCTTATTCAGGAATGCAGCAACAGTGGACTGACAAAACGGGAGTTTTGCCGGCGGCGTGGGATTTCCGAGAAAAGCTTTTACTACTGGCTCCGGAAACTCCGCAGTCAGATGGCAGAAGCTGCCGGGCCTCAGATCGTGCAGCTGGAATCTTCTGTGACTTCAACGGAGATTCTCCAGATCCAATACCGGGGTGCAGAATTGAAGCTGCCGGTCGGTGTGGATATTGAGGCTGTCGCTGTACTGCTTCGGTCCATTCAATCGCTATGATAGATCTGACAGGAGTCCGGAATTTCTATATTGCCTGTGGCTACACGGACCTCCGCCTTGGAATTGACGGCCTGGCCGCAGTAGTGAAGCAGCAGTACGGAAGCCATTTGGATGAGGAAAGCCTGTTTCTATTTTGCGGCAGACGAACGGATCGAATCAAGGCTCTGTACTGGTGCGGCGACGGATATATCCTGCTATCCGCTTAATGCCTGTACTTCAGGGCAAGCAGCGAAAAGAATATTTTGGAGATGCTTTTCACCAAGCAAGTCTCATTATAAATAACCAATAAATTGAAAGTGCACACTCAAGTTTTACTTTGAATGTGCACTTTCAATTTATTCAGTTTCCACCATCTGCATCATGCAGTCTCCGGTAAGAATAATGTACAATAAGTTGCGCAAATTGAAAAGAGCATAAAAGAAGACATATGTGGACAGACTTTGATGCGGAAAAAGGAACGCTGACCGTCCGCAGAACACTCCACAACAAGGAGGGCGGCGGTTACTATGTGGGCGAAACGAAAACCGGTGCGGGACGCAGGATCATTAAGCTGCCGCCCAGCACGGTGCAGCTGCTGTCCGAGCGAAAAAGGACATCCATCTCCCAGTGGATATTCCCGAACCCGATCCACCCGGAAGACCCCATCATGCCGAACAGCGGTTACACCCGCATGAAAAAGCTGCTGGCGGAAGCAGGACTTCCGGATATGCGCTTTCACGATCTCCGGCACACCTTCGCCACTCACGCGCTGACCAGCGGCGTGGATGCCAAAACGCTCTCCGGCATTCTGGGCCACACGAAAACCTCGTTCACGCTGGACACCTACACCCATGTCACAGGGGATATGCACCGCAAAGCGTCGGGAATTGTGGGCGAGTTCATGAGTGACTTTGTAGTGAAGGGGTGATCACATGGCAAGGAAACGCAAAAACGGTCAGGGTACTGTCCGCTTGAGAAGCGACGGACGGTGGGAAGGCCGTCACATCGTGGGCTACGATGAAAACGGAAAGGCAAAGCAAAAAAGCGTCCTGGCAAAAACAAAGGCGGAATGCGTGGAAAAGCTGAAAAGGCTTCGGGAGGAGTACACCGAGGTCGCCCCCTTCAAGGTAAAACCGGATATGCGGTTTGGTGATTGGATGAATTACTGGTATGAAAATCACTGCAAGCCATCCATCCGCCCCACTACGCAGAAGGGCTATGAGGAGTGGATCTATGTCCACGCTATTCCCGGTCTCGGGCATATCCCGCTGAATAAGCTGACGCAGGCGGACTGCCAGAAGTTTCTGAACGAAATGAAGGCCAACGGCAGGAAGACACATCGGGACACCAAGGGGCCGGAGATGGCGGAGCGGTCGGTGCGAAGCTGCTATCATGTAATACGGATGGCGCTGGACAGGGCGGTCAAGGATGGCTTGATCAAGAAAAATCCCATCCTCGGCGTCAAGCTCCCGCCGCCGGAGCCGAAAGAAATGAAGGTGCTGGCTAAAGAAGAAATTCAGCGATTTCTGATACAGGCCAAAGCGGAGGGGATGTACGAACTCTTCCTGCTGGAGCTGACCACAGGACTTCGCCGGGGTGAGATACTGGCACTCACATGGGATGACCTGAACTTTGAGACAGGGGAACTCCATATCAGCAAGCAGGTCACACCGGTTGACGGTAAGAATATCATCAGCGAGCCGAAAACAAAAGCAGCGTTTCGCACGATCATCCTGCCGCCAGTCATGGTAGGACTTCTGCGGGAATATCGGAAAGAAGTATTCTCCCCGCTGATGTTCCCGTCCCGCATCAAGCCGAACCAGCCCATCGACCCCAGCTATGTCCGCAAGCGGCTCCAGCAGATATTGGAACGGGCAGACTGCAAAAAGGTGCGCTTTCACGATCTGCGCCATACCTTCACCTCCATGTCACTGGAACACGGCATGGATGTGAAGACACTGTCCGCCATCATTGGCCATGTCTCCGCCAAGACCACGCTGAATATCTACACCCACATTACCAACGAAATGCAGGAAAATGCCGCAGCCAGCATCGACCGCGGCATCGCAAAGGCAGAAATATCCCGACAGAAAGCAGAAGCTGCATCAGAGGCGCAGAGGTTTGAACCGTACACACCGCCGCGCCGCAGACCCGGCACGGGCTACATCAAGCAGCTCAAGGAGGATCTGTGGGAGGGACGGTACTCGCCCGTCTGGCCAGACGGCAAGAAGCACTCCCGCAATGTATATGGCCGCACGCGGGAGGAATGTGAGGAAAAGCTGGCGAAGCTGATCCTGCAAATGAAAGCGGAGATCGCTGTCCTGCGGAATGGGACGGCTGCGGAGTATCCAGACGGCGTCAGCCCCAAGAAAAAGCAGCTGGCGGATTACCTGAGCCAGCACCCCGGCGTGAGCAATAAAAGCTATATCGCACGGGAAACAGGCATGGACCGCACCACGGTGCAGAAATACTATGACGAGGTCAGAGCAGAACTTGCCGCACCGGCAAACACATAAAACGAAAATCCGCAGGTGGTGAGGGGCTGCTACTCACCGCCTGCGGATTCCAAAAGTGGTCAGGATTTTCTGGCGTCTGTGGTATAATTGTGGTCAAACGAAAAATCACCGCCGAATTGGCGGTGATTTTTCTCGAAATGGTGGACCTAATCGGGATCGAACCGACGACCTTACGGATGCGAACCGTACGCTCTCCCAGCTGAGCTATAGGCCCATATTGCCGCGTTTTGCAGGTTTTTGCAACAAAAAGCAGATTTTCAAGTTTTTCGATTTTAGAAGATTCCGGAGGAAATTCTCTCCGAAATCATGGACTGAAACTCGCAGGTCGATGTGCGACCATAGGGATGCGAACCGAACGCTCTCCCAAGGCTGACATATTGCATCCATATTGCAAAGGGAAGTTATATAACCCTGTAAAAACTTGAGATTTTTGCAACTTTTAGCGGTGAAATGAAAACCTAATCTTAACAGTTCCTTTGCGCGTTTTTGTTGAAAACGACAGCGTTTTATTGTGAATCTGACGAACGTTTTTGTGGGTTACATGATGCCAAACCTTTCTGCCAGCACACTGATATAGCGACGGAAAGAACATTATCCCTGCGCATAAGCCGTTGACGATGTGGCATAACTATGACAAAATATAGCCATATCCAAGCATGGCAATCGGGGAGGAGGTTTTGCGTATGATTACCATTCGACCGGTTTCGGATTTGCGGAACAAGTTCACGGAGATCGAGGAAATCGTCAAGAAGGGTGGGCCTGTCTACCTGACGAAAAACGGCTATGGCTCCATGGTGGTTTTGAGTCTGGAGCAGTATGCCGCGCTGACGGATGAGGCCGAGATGAAGCTCGACGAAGCGGATAAGGCCGCTGCCGCCGACAGTGTGCGCTACACGGAGGACGAGGTTTTCAGCAGAGTGAGGAATCGCATCCACGAACGGAAAGCATTATAAGCTGCGGTTCCTGCCGCTGTTTGAGGACGATCTGAACGGCATTGCGGACTATATTACCGGGGGCTGAAAAATCCCATTGCTGCCGAGGCGCTTGTGGATGACGTGCAGAAAGCCAATTCTTTCGGCCTACAACAAAAGGCTTTATATTGCGTTCCGCCCGGTTGTTGCTTAGCTCCAAACGACCATCCTCCAAATAGCGGGTCAGGTATTGTCTCATGTGTGTCTATGCGTCTGAGGATTTGACGGTTACAAACGGAGCGTAAATGCTGGTCCCTTGCACCAAACGTATTATTTGGAATTCAAGATTGATTGACACTTCGCCCACAAAGATGTTTCCTCTTTTACTTGTCGCATGATGATTTCTTTGTATGGTTGTTCTGCTTGTCGTAAATTCCTCTCTATACGCTTACTAAAAGTGGCTTCGGCTTTTGGTATATACCACTTCAGCATTGTTTTTTCTGCGATTTTTGATGCAAATAGCATTTCTAAACCTTTAGCCGCAATCGGTAACAATGCGATCCATACAACGCTCCAATTACCGATTGTCCAAGAAAGCACAGAACCTATACCCGCAAATAATAGTGCTACAATGGCTGGCCACCAGAGGATCATACGCAAAAGCAAACCAACAAAACCAAGTTTGCCTTTGTTGCTATCTACCGCACCTCTAATGATGCTCGCTGTCTGCTGATCAAATTCTGCATTTTTTTCATCCCGCTCTGCACGTACCCGATTTGTGATTTCTTCCTGCTCTCTGGCCTTCCATTCGGACAATTCAGCGAGAGAACTGGCGAACGATCCGAGATTGAGCTTTTCCTCATCACCCATAGTTTTTGTCAGTAAAGCATCAGTTACATTATCTTCAAAAAAAGCTGACAGAGGAATCCCTGAGTATTCAGGCACAGTTTTTTCTAACTCAACAGCTAATTCTCGCACAGTATTCAAATAACGCCGTGTCGGTCGTTGTGCGGCTACAGCGTTTGCTGTTAGATGCAGGAGTGACAAACGTGAACTCTGTTCCGAGGGAATCCACAACCGGCAGGTTAACCGTATGTCTGTAATGACAGGCAGTCGATTTTGTTTCCACCCGTATATTCCTTTAGCAGACGGTCTTGCATCGCGATACGCAATAGCAACTCCAATTAAACGCGAATTGGTAGTAACAAAAACTGGCAATTGTTGCCGAGAGCCGCAGTACTCAGAGTAATCACCTTGTCGACGCATGTGTGTTTCCCACAAAGAGTATGCATCATTTTCTATCGTTCTTGAATCCCATCGCAGCTTGCTTTCCATATACTTTTGCAAATCCATTCTGTCAAATCCGAAACGCATGCGCTCTGCATCGGTGAATGTTTCGTGGTGGCGAATATGGATATTCGCGCTTGCCAATTCTTTTTCCAGATTCGCTTTCTTAGCGCGCAACACGGCAACACTATTTTTAGCCCGCACAGCATAAAGCCGCATCTCTTCATCTCGTGGCGAATCGTTGTATGAAAGGCTGCATATAGCCTCGTCAAAAGCGCGGTTCATTTCTTCCAATGTCTGAGGATAGTAGTATATATTACCGCCTTTCGACTGGATGAGCTTGACTAATTCGTTCGCAGCCTCAACCGCGGCTTCTCCGGCGCACCCCACGAATCTAAGAAGTAATCTCGTGTCGAAAAAGAATCCCGCATTTCTTATTTGTGGGGCTGCTGCCTGTGCATCTGCACTGGGTAATTGGTACGCGCCAACACAAAGCATCAAGCCTTCACAAATCCTCAATACATAGTCCTTGTATGCACCATCTTCCAAAAGAACTTGATCAATAAATCTACCGACAAAAAGGCTATCAGAATAAAGAGGCTGGCTATCCACATTATCATCTTCAACAGCATCCTCATCTGGTAGTAGTTCATTGAGTTCCTCAACGCAAATAGCGGGCTGAGTGCCACAACTACTGTCAGGCTTTCCATGGATAAATATGTCATAAGCAAGGCCGTTTTTGTCAAGCACCTTTATTAGCTGCTCTCTCGCATATTCAAACGGCCAGCTCAATCCATATTGAGAAACATAACTAATCAGTGCCTGTATCAATGCAGTTTCTGTTTTTCTATATGCATCTCGTTCGTGATCGAACGCATCTGTATCAAAAGAACCGGTTCGCTTAACCTGATGATCAGATAATTCAATCATGCCTTCGTTCTCGATAATAGAAAGGCATTTTACAGCGATATTGTATGGAATATACAACCCAAATTCTTTACTTACCGATGTTCGAATATCGCTTATCGACATCGCATCTGCAGTATCAGAAAAAATACAATACTTAATATATTCGCAGAATACAGAATATGGATTGTTTGAGTTTTGGCTAACAAACGCCATTGCAATCAATGCATTGGGATTTCTCATATTTATCACCACCGTAAACTGCATTATACCGCATCCCCTTACAATTTTCAATATTTCTCGACATAGTAACACAATATCTTGTGCTATATTGCCGAAAATTCTTCCAATATTTAGGAAGAAAACACATGAAAGTTGCACTTTCTAATGCAACCATCAGTATAATTATATACATAATTGTGCCCCAAAACCACGCGGTTAATGTGCATACGTCTGCTCCAGCGCCACACCGATCCGCAGGTGAATTTCCAGCCACGCATCGTACACCACTGTTCTGTTGGCGAGCTGGCGGAGCATGACCGCATCGGCGGTGTCCGGCTTTTCGCCGCTGTGGATGTGTTCCCTGAAGGCATCCATCCAGTATTTTACTTCCGCAAGCGTCCGGCTGTCGCTTTGAACTCCCGTTGACGTCCCTGCAGCTCGTCCATCTGCTTGTTGTAGGAGGCGACTTTGATCTCGTAGTCCATCTCTACTCACCGCGCCCTGTTGCGAGGCTTTGTGGATGGCGAGGGAGGCCTTCTTGTATGGCTATGATGTCCTGTTGCACCTGATCCAGTTCTGCGCGATTACCAGCGTCCAGAATCTCCGCACAGCTTTCCGCTATCACATCCAGCACATCGTCTAACCCGTCGAACGCAGCGCGTATGGTGCACTCCGGCACATCCTCGTTGGAATGGTGGCTTTCGCATACCAAGTGGCCATTGCTGATCCTATTTGTGCAGCTCCGAGCTGCGATGCGCTTTCCGCTGCCGGCGGTTCTTATATGCCTGCGGAGCCGATAACTGCAGGTGCCGCATGTTACCCCGTTGACATCGTTAAGCTCCGATGCGTGTCACTAAATTCAGCAGATACGAATATGTGCCGTCTACAATTCTTCTAGGTTCTATAGTAAATGTTGGGGTCAGGCTCATCACCTGACCCCAAAGTTAAATCTATAAGTTGAGCATAGAGGTATGCTTTTTGGAAAGCTCCAGCTTGGCCTGCCGGATCTGCTGCTGCAAATCGGAAGCTGTTGCGCCGATCTGATTGCGGACGATATCGTACTCGCTGACAGCTCCGGCCTTTTGCAGAATATCCCGGATGAGCTTGCTGACCACGGCATCCACCTTTTCGGCACGGTAGGTCGTGGGGCCATCACAGTTCTCTTTGTGTTGGGTACGGTTATAGCATTTGTAGATGGCTACACGGCCATTACTGCCAACGGTGGGGTGATGGGTCTTCCGTGCTGTTGACGCAAAATGCGGCCACCGCAGTGACCGCAATAAATGGAAAGAGGAGGTCGGACGCATCCGGCCTCCTCAAGTGCACTCCGCAGAGATACACCGCTATTCCTATATAGATTATACAGGATAAATACACAATATGCAAGTGTTTTTTGCCGCTTATTGTCGAAGATAATCCGTTTGCTTAAATGAATTTCTGCAGGCCTTGCAGCTTATTACGCGTATCCGTCAGCACAATCTTGGCAAAGACATTGATTGGAACTTGCTTGCGAAGCGTTTCTATGGCATCTTGGAATTCTGAAATGAATCGTTTAATTTCGCCCTTTGGTACTCCAAATCGTTTCAGAAGGTATGCCACAAGAATAATATAATCCGTTATGCTTTTAAATGTAATATTGCGGATGCCAGTCTGAATCTCCAGACAGGTAGATAAAGCCCCGTCCACTTTGGATCTTGCGAAGCGTGTGTCGAACACAACATCATTGTGCGCAACAGCATTTCTTAATTCTTTAATTGCAAAGATTATTTTTTTCGTCAAAAATGCGTCGGAATCTGTTGCTTGGTGCAGACCAAGCTGGATTGAGACAGCTCGGCGTACAGAGTATTTCAAACAAGTAAAAAATGTGCCAAATTCACCTAATGTGAGAACCTCAAATATCGCCCAAATAGGCACGCTCATGTCCTTGTGGTAAAAATGCTGTACAACTTCCTTCTTGTTGCCGTACTCCCTTGTTAGGCATGAGTATACATGATCTCGCAGAGATAATCGAAGTTTTAATGCTTCTTTTTGTTTTCCGCTTCCGGCCGAAAATCGTGTATAATCCGTTAGCAACTTCGTATAGATGTAATTAAAGTTATCGCTATTCCCTTCAAGCAATATCTCTTCTAAGACATAGTTTTTCAATGCGGTTTCAATAAACATTAATTGCGGGTATAACAAAGACTTGAGTTGCATATCGAACTCATAAATGGCCATCAATTCTTTAAAGTCAGTGTATGGGATAGCGTTTGTAGATTTCCCGATAAAGCGAAACCCTTTGTATCCATGATAGTACCCAATATTCCGCAGTTTGCGTTTTTGAGTGCTACCAGATATGGAAATCCCTTTTTTGTCTCGAAGATAACGCATCAGCCCATCAACACTTTTCGGCAAACCGCACACCTCGCAATGCTTTAGATTATAAGATAATTATACTGCAAAGCAATGTGGTTTGCAATTATAAATTCATATTCATATTGCATGATAACGAGCGAAGAACCTTGTTTCCCGAAAAGGTTTCACACCTATACCTTAAACGGAATTATTCGTTGCATAAAATGGTGCAACGATATAGGAGATTTAATGCGATGATTCCCTATGGTGTGGGCTCCATTCCATTCAAATACTGCGCCTCGGAGATGTTGAAGTCGATTTGGATACCGTAGCCGCGGGTCAGGGTCACGGCTTTGACGAGGTGAGAGGCGATGAGCTTACGCTCTGTGGGAGAGGCGGAATCAAACATTTCGGCCCAGGACAAGAGCTGCTGGTGTTGATCCTTCAGTTCTTGAGTGAGCCGGTCATTATCTGCCAAACGATACTCCAACGATTCAATGTTTGCCGATAATGATTGCATGGACTCCTTCAAGGAGTCCAGCCTGCTCTTGACCTGCTCTGGTGTGAACGGACACTTGCCATCCAGCGAGTCCAGCATCAATCCCTCCCAGCGCCCCTGCTCAATGTGCTTCTTGGAAAGCTCCAGCTTGGCTTGGCGGATCTGCTGCTGCAAATCAGATGCCGTTGCGCCGATCTGATTGCGGACGATATCATACTCGCTGATAGCTCCGGCCTTTTGCAGAATATCCCGGATGAGCTTGCTGACCACGGCATCCACCTTTTCGGCACGGTAGGTCGTGGGGCCATCGCAGATCTCTTTGTGTTGGGTACGGTTATAGCATTTGTAGATGGCTACACGGCCATTACTGCCATCGGTGGGGTGATGGGTCTTCCGTGCTGTTGACGCAAAAATGCGGCCACCGCAGTGACCGCAATACACATTGCCGGACAGCAGAGCACTGCCGGTATTTTTTCGGGGATAGCTGCGAATCGGACGAGAAACCTCTGCTTCGCTGCCATCCTTCAGTGTGATGGTTTCCGTTCCATAGGCCGCAGCACACTTGACCAGATAGTCCGCAGATCGCTGCTCCCGTCCCTGCTGCACCCGCTGGAATTGCTCCGGCGTGATGATCTGCAATTCCGGAAATATCTCCGAAACGCTTTCACCGCTTCGGAGTACACCGGTGTAGGCAATATTGATGAGGATATTCTGAATGGTGGAGTAATGGAACGGCTCACCGGTGCGGAGGTTGAGGAATCCTTCCTCTTTGAGCGTGGTGGAGGTCTTTCGTCCACCGTAGCCGTACTGGTCGGCCAAATCAAAGATACGACGCACAGCAGCGGCTTCCATGGGGTTGACCTCAATATCAAACAGCTCGCGGTTCTTTTTGCCCATGCGTCCCTTCTTCACCAACTGATAGCCATAGGGCGCGTAACCACCACGGAACCGACCCTCCATGACGATCTGTCCCAGCCGGGTCTTGGTACGAATGGAGGTCTTGATGCTCTCGCCGGACGCCTGCCAGTAACGGATGTAGTTCAGCAGCTTGTCCACATGGTTATCAAACCGCTGCTGGCCTTCCTCGGCACTCCAGACCTCAATACCGTTGTTGACGAACCATTCCACAATGAAAGGTGTTTCATCGTCGCGGCGGCCAAGGCGGTCAAACATGAAAACAAGGAGAATATCAAAGGTGCCCATTGCCGCTTCCCGCTGGATCTCCTGTATGGCATCACGCTTCTTGGCGGAAACCTTGAAGCCGGACACGCCTTTTTCCGAGAATTCCCGGACGATATCCCAGCCCATTTGTGCAGCGAACTCATGGCATCGCTGTTTCTGCATGGGAATGTCATCTTTCTCAACCTGTTTCAGGGTGGAAACACGGTACAGACAGCAAACTTTTTTACCCAAGGCGGTACCTCCTTACGTTTGCAGCGTCCGAATGTAGCTGTTCTTCAGAATCGCACGGATGGCTTCTGCGGTATCACTGTCAGGGAATGGCGTAAAAGTAAGATGTACATGAAGTCCGTTTACCTCCAGCGTCATCGTGTTCTCAGTAGCTGCCATGGAATGCTCCTCCTTCCGTAACATCCGGTTCATTTGATAATTGCTGAGCGAGGTCATTGGCCACCTGTAAGCGGTCGACGACCTCGCTCAGTTCGTCCTCGTTCAATGTGGAATCTTCAGCAATGATAATGACACCTTCGATGCAGATGACCTGTACTTCACCATCGGGATCAATGCCCGCTTCCTCCAGCAGCGGCTGGGGCACGGCGATCCTTTGAGCGCAATCCATCTCGGAGAGCGAAACAGATGACACCATGAACTCGCTGTATTGGTTCGCAAGGTCATCATCGGCAATGTAGGCCACAAACACGTTTTGGCCAGGTGACAACCCCATTTCAGCCAGGTCAACGGCGGGGATCACCAGCCGACCGTCGCTGCCGATGGTATATGAGCTTTCAGAGATTCTGATAAATATCCCTCCTTATAAAATGATGCTGATGGCACAAACACGGACACTGTCAGACGTGGGGGTGGGTGTGTGAGTGAGAGAAGAATCAGACGCAGGGAATGGATGAAAGCATAAAACGGAAAGGGGAGAGAGAAGAGAAACCAGTGTCCGCGTCTCTGCCATCAGGCAAAAGCATTATGGCGGGGCCGCTCCAAGGCGTGTTGGAGCGGCCCCGCCGTTTCCATCATTTGTTCAGTCCTATTCGACACTACTTCCCGGACTGGCGGGCGGTCAACTGGTCTGCGGCTGGCGCCGCACATGGGAATCGCACCCCTCCGAGGATCGCTCCGAGCTGCACCGATGTTTTGAAAGTATCGCTATGCAGAAGTACCATTGTAGGCAGATGAGGTCATGGCGAGACAGCCTGCCACGGCTGCTTTTGGATGAACGGGTATCGCTGGGCACCTTCCGGTTCGGGGCCTGCATTGACACGGGATATCCCCGTGCAGGTGGTCATGGCGCGTTCTCCGCATCGCTGTCCTCTGTTCAGGAGGCTCATCTGCTGATGTGATCCAGTTGCCGGATATGGCCGGATGGCGTTTTTCAAAGAGCAAGGGGATGAAAATATCTCCCTACCCTTTATCCGTATCCGAGGGGCATCTGCACACCACTTTTTTCAATTTTCCATCAGATTTTTTAGTTTTCTTAGGACTTTTTCCTTTCGCTTGTGAATTGCCGTTGGGGATAATCCGCTTGTTAATGAGAGTTCTCTCTCACTTTTCCCTCTGAAATAGATTTCGTAAATCAGCTTACGCTCCGCTTCCGGAAGCAGCCGCAGGCACCGATGCAGTTGCTCTGACATGATGGCTGCGATAGCGAGTTCCTCCACATTGGCCTCATCAGGCAAGGGCAGCAGTTCCTGCCCGGTTCGTTCGCCGGTGTCCCAGGCATCGTAGGAGATCACATGGTTACGTTTCTCCTTTTCCTGCTGGTTACGTTCTTGCCGTCCAAAGCGGTAAAAGACCAGATAAACTTCGTGAGTAACTTCTACAAGGGTGTTTTTTACCCGAATGTAATACTTATCTTTTGCGGTCATTGACCGTTACCTCCGTTTCGTCATTTTTGAAAAATTCGTAAATGACGGAAACGGCGGGCCACGGATAAGCGGCAGAAGATGAAATTTTGCGTCAGGGTATACTCTGTCGCGAAAGTGGAGCCAAAATAAAACTACCAGCAGTTCATCTCCGATGCCGGTCGATATAAGCCCACTCTTGAAGTGAGATCGACGGTTCCAAATCTGAACTGCTGGTAGCTGGGTGGCCGGTTACCACCGGAAACTCACAGGAAGTTTCTTTCTAAAAAGGAATAGCATAAAACCCTCCGCTGCGGCAGCGGAGGGTTTTATGCGTGATGAAGCTACCCTCTAAAGCTGCCGTTTTTTTATTGGCAAGAGGGTATAAAAGATGTTCTATTAGGGCCAAAAATCCGACACCATTCGAGCATTTCAACATTTCTTTTGCTTCTGTACAATGTATGAAAAAAGAGGTGAACTGCCGGTGTCGAAAAAACATGACCAGATCGCAAACAATGTAGGAAGTACACTGCGTACTATGCGTGAGGAACGCAATATAACCCGCGAAAAACTCTCTGAGCGGGCCGAATTGGGACTGCGGCACGTGGCCGCCATTGAACTCGGCGAAAAGAATCCCAGCGTCGATACGTTGATTCGATTTGTTCGCAGCCTTGCCGCTCCGGCTGATCGAATATTCTATCCGGAAGCATATTCAGGCGACAGCGACATGGAGCTTATATCCAGGCTATCCGCGACGTGTTCGCCAAAACAGAGAAAAATGATTATCGCGTTCATTGAGATGATGCTGGATCATGATGAGTTTGAATAAGGAAACATGGCATTCCGTTTGGGATGTCATGTTCATTTTTTAAGGAAACAATTTCGTGTGAGTTTTTCCTGATCTGATTTGAAGTAGTTGCCCTTATGTACACAATAATGCAATATCCTGCGTTACAGGGACACAGGTCATACGCAGAAACAGAGGGTAATCCTCCAGATGGCTCCATGTGCTGTCTGACCAGTTGTGCTCCATCAGGAGGAATGGCAGGATTAGCTGATACTCGGTACCGGACGACAGGCTGATGCCAAGGTTTCCGGCCATAATGGGGTTCAGCGGCGTAAGCAGTTCCCTGTCCAGCTTTTCATAGTTGTCAACGCCGCAAATAATCAGATCTGACAGTAAGACGCCCTGAGCGCTGCTGCCATCATTGAATAACGTAATGCTGACCATGGCAAGTCTGTCGGAAGGCCTGTCGGGCAGGTTCTCCGCCTCCGGAAGTCCAGAGACAACATCGTTATAATCCCTGATCGCAAAACCATCCACCCGTAGAGAATAGCCATCCACAATATCGCCGCTCTCCATGGTGATGTTTTTACCGTAGGGGACAACCTCTCCCATCGAAAAGATTTTACGGTTTGTCTGGGCGGGTTCAGAAAAGGCTGCATTCAAGGTCGTGTAGCGCCAACACCAGAGTATGGCCAGCACAGCCAGCGCGGCGCACAGACATACGATCCGCTTTCCTTTCATGACGCCGCCTCCGTTTCCAACCGACCGCCGGATATGGTGAGTATCTGATCGGACACCTGCCGCAGCACCGCCGCATCATGGCTTGCCACTACGACCAATGCCCCTCGCTCCCGTTCGCGGCGGATCAGCTGGCAGATCTGCGCCACACCATCTGTGTCCAGCGCATTCGTGGGCTCATCCAGCAACAGCAGTTCCGGCTGCTCCATGATGGCTGCCGCGATTCCGAGACGCTGCTTCATTCCCAGAGAATACTTCTTGAAAGATCTCTTGTCATCCGCAGATAAACCGACATCTGCTAAGACCTGCCGCAATTGAACTGTCCCAACGTTTCCTTTCAGCTGGGACAGATATATCAGATTCTGCAAGCCTGTACAGTAAGGGAGAAAGGCGGGATTTTCAAGCAGGAGTCCCAACGATGGCGGAAAATCCATCGCTTTTCCCAGCTCCTTACCATTCAACACAACGGAACCTGTCGTCGGGCGGATCAATCCCGCCATCAATCGCAAAAGCATGGTTTTCCCGCAGCCGTTGACCCCTTGCAGTCCGTAGACCCTGCCACCATATAAATGGCAGGATATATCTGTTAAGACCGCGGCTTTGCGGATATATTTCGTTGCGTGTTCCATCACGATTTCCATTACACTATTCCTCCAAACCAAGTATATCCATTCGTCGGAATCGAAGCACTCCTACCGTTACGGCGGCAACAAAGCCTACCCCCGCCACCATTATTCCCGCTACGGGGGATAAACCCGGTTCTCCCAGAGCCACAGTGCTGCGGATTGCAACGGCACCCACACAAGGGAATTGATTCAGCTTCCCAAATACCGCCGCGGCCAGCATACCCACAGAGATCATAAAGGCCATGACCGGCTTCATCCACAGGCACAGCGTCATTTCCACCATGCTCAGCGCGCTTATCGTGAAAAACGGTATCAGTACCGCTGTTGTAAATGCCTCGCGCGGTGTTGTATCACACGGTATTTCGTAGCCAAACACGGCACATTCCAGCACTTGCCGCGTAATACCTGTCAAGCTGCCCCCGCTCAGGTGGGTAAATGCCGCGACTGTCATACCAGCGATAAAAGAGTACACACAGCAAGAGAGCAAATTCCACAGGCATTTGGAGAGAAACCAGCGCACACGGCTGCCGCAGCGCAAGATAATCTGCGTTCCGGTCTGCGTCAGATCCTTTGGAAGATAGTCCAGATTCAGGTACAGGCACCCGCCTGTCACCACAAACCACAGTCCGGGGAACAATGCCTCCATAAAGAGCTTGCCGCGAAAACAGTACATCATATAGGACAGCCACGACCCCTCCATATAGGCAGTGTGCAGCGTCCGCAGCAGCACCAGACATGGCAGAAGGAAAAACACCGGGATCAACGCATAGCGCGGGCGCAGCAGGCCGCAGCGCAGATCATGCTGCAGAAGCCTATGCCAACTCATGCTTCACCACCTGCCAATAACCCAGCGCCAGCGAAAAGAGTGTCAGTACACTAAGTGCCAGAAATTCCAGCCAGCCTGGATTCATGTGCGGCGGCGCACACCGCACCAGCAGCATGGGCGAAAGCTCCAGCTTTCCCTTTGCGTAAGCGGGCAGCACCGCGATCACGCCATCTACGGCCATCAAAACAATAAACGGCAGGATCGTTACCACAGAGCGCAGCTTCGGCCATGTGCCGACGGTCAGACACAGACACGCCGCCGCTCCGCCCCACAGGAACGTCATGCCGCACCAAAGCAGCGCATAGAGCCACGGCTGCGTGTAATACAGCGTGGACAGAAAGTGTCCGTCAAAAACCAGCGTCAAATAATACGTAACGTTCGGCACCCAATAGGTGCAAACCAACGCATTGGCCAGAAGGTCAAACAACAGAGGCGTCATCAGCGCCAGACCGCCGCTGACAAACACCGCCAGATATTTGGCGAAAAAATACTTCTTTCGTCCCACGCGGTATACGATCTGATCGTGGACGCCGGACGTCCGTTCCTGTATGTAAGACCAGCCGTAGGGCAGTGCCGCAAGCAGCGGCCAGATGGTGTAGAACACACCCTTTGCTGTGCCGGGGGTAATCCCCAGCCAATAGCAGAACAGCGAGGCAGACATCCGCCCCCGATGCTCTCCCATTTCCGCAATGAGCGCCAGATTCTCTCCTATATTGACCGCAGACAGCAGCAGGCCAATGGCCAGAGCGGCGAAAAACCAGCGGTTATGAAGAGCTTTCTGTAATTCTGTTTTAAGTGAATTGTACTTCATTTCCTTCCACCGTTATCCCGCAGAGCTTTCCGCTTCCATCCGTACTCCAGATGTTGTACAGCGACATTACATTCCCGTCGAACACACCGCCGGACGCCCGGTCTGTTACCGGAAAACCGATGGTAAATGACAACGTCTCTCCCGGCGTTACTTTGAAAAACAGGGCTTCGTTGGGATCGTCAGACAGTTCGCCGCGCCGCGAGAAATAGTCGATCGCTACCATACGCGTGCACTCGTCCGGATTGACGACACGCCATTGGGAATCCGCCGCGATCTCCGCCACCTGTTCCGGCACAAAGTCCGGTGTATTTCCCAACGTAAGCGCCGGAGGGGAAAACGCATAAGGGTCATCAAAAACGCCCAACGGGTATCCTTCGTTATCCAGCTCGCTTGAGGTATAGGCTTCCGCGTCGTTACTCTCCACGGATACATCGATTAGCAAATAATGAACGCCTTTCACAAAATGACCGTCCGGGTAGACAAAATCCGGATAACGATAGCCATTCCATCCCTCGGTATAAGGCATTCCCTCCGCTTCGTCGACCTCAACGCTGCCATCAATGATCCCGTTTCCCGCAAACTCTAGGTTGTTGTCAACCAGCTGCGGATGGGAAAGGGTATAGATCAGCTGCCCGCCTTTGGACGGCAGCACGGCAAATGTAAGATGGTCAGCCGTTTTTTCTATCACCGCGTCCGCGCCGATCAACGGCTCTCTATAGCCTTCGCTCAGCGCCGCGGCCACGTCATCCTGCGGCACAGCCAGATCTTGCTCTGAGGCACCCGGTGTCCGCGCTGAACCGCAGGCTGTCAGCAGCATACTCGCGGCTATTGCCGCCGCCAGATAAATGCTCGTGGTTCTTTTCATGGCTGTCCGATCCCCCTATCAGGAAAATTGCAGCGTCCCATCGTCGTTAATCGTCAGGCCGCAGAGACGTCCGGTAGTTCCTTTGACGTTATACAGGGACATTGCTTTCATATCAAATAATCCGCCGTGGGCTTTCTCTGTTACCGGATAGCCCAGCGTGAAGGACAGCGTTTCCCCCGGCTCCAACCGGTAATCGGTAGCCAGGTGGGGATCGTCGCTCAGCTCTCTCAATCGTGAGAAATAGTCAGCATTGATGACGAATGTACACGTATCGGGGTTTTGCAGGATCCACTCACCGTCCACCGCCGAAGGTTCCTTCCAGTCCTCCGCCTCGTAATCAAATCTGTTGCCCAGAAACAGACCCGGCATGGGGAAAATGTAGGGGTCGCTGTATTCGCCCAGCGTGTATCCCTGCGGACTTACATCCGCGGATGTGTAGTTCTCCGCCTGATCGCTCTCCACCAATACGTCGATCAGCAGGTAGTGAGCGCCCGCTACAAAATGGCCGTCCGGATAAACAAAATCCGGATACTTATATTGCCCTCCCCGATCCGGTGTGTAGGGCATCCCCTCCACCTCGTCAACCGCCATCGTACCGTCAATAAATTTTTCCTGTACAGGGAGCTCTTGCGTGCTGCTGATGATCCGGGGATTTGTCAGCGTAAAAATCAGTCTTCCACCCTTATGCGCGACCTCAAAAAACTTCAGATGCTCCGCTGTCTTTTCCAACACAGCGTTTTCCCCTTCTTGAAACATTTCGTAAAAGTAGTCAAAATAGGCATCCGTATCCATACCCGCATCGTCAGGAAGTTCGTTCGTCGCGTCCACCGGCGCATTCGGGTTTTCCTGCTGCGGTTCTGTGCCGCAGGCTGTCAGCAGCAGGCTCATACACAACGCCAGCAATACCGCCAGCACAGTTCTTTTCCAGTTAACCATATTTGTTTCCTCCTGTCAGGCAAAGTAAAGCGTTCCATCGTCATTGAATTTCATTCCGCAAAGACGCCCGCCGGCATCCATGATATTATATAAAGAAAAGCCGTTCATATCAAACCATCCGCCATGGCTCTTTTCCGATACCGCAAAGCCGATCGTAAAGGTCAAGGTTTGTCCCGGCTCCAATCGGTAGTAGGCTTCCTTTTGGGAGTCTTGCAATGCTTCTCCCTTTTGCGAAAAGTAGCTGACACCTACCGCTTCGGTGTATTCATCAGGGTTCTGTAAAACAAACGTCCCATCCCCGTTCTCTTTCCAAATTGCCTCCACGTAGTCAAAGTCGTTTCCAAGAAGGATATATGGCATACTGAAAATATAGGGGTCGTCAAATTGGCCCAGCGAAAAACCACCTTCATCTAACTCTGCGGCCGTGTATTCTTCCGCACCATCACTCTCTGCCGAAACATCGATCAGCAGGTAGTACGCGCCCGTTACAAAGCGTCCGTCCGGGTAAATAAAGTCCGGATATCGATAGTCCTCTCGATCCTCGGTGTAAGGCATTCCTTCCACTTCATCGATCGGCATCCAGCCGCTGTCGAGGAAAGCATCCTGTACGGGCAGCTCCTGCGTACTGCTGACCAGTCTTGGGTTTGTCAGCGTGTATAGCAGGCGTCCGCTTTTGCGCGGTACGTCAAAAAACACCAATTGGCTCGATGTTTTTTTCAAAACGGCGTCCTCTCCGCGCCGAAACGCTTCCTGAAAATAACCGGAACTGACATCTTCTTCTCCAATATTACCCGGCATCGCATCTATAGTGCCTGTGGGCGTATTGGGAAGCTGCTGTGGTGTCGTGCCACAGGCTGTCAGCAGCAAGATGCTGCATATCGCCATGCACATAACGCCGCGCCATTTCCCCGTTCCCTTCATCGCAAGATTCTCCTTTTCTGCTTTCTTTCTGTCACCGGTGTCCACGCATCTCATGGTAGCGTACCTCGGCTCCGGATACAAGAGGTTTTACGCGAAACGACAAAAAAGCGACACGTTTGGCCCGCAGAGGTTCATGACAAATTTCCACGTGCATGTTATAATCCAAATGAAAAGGGGGGAGTAGCCATGCGGGTCGTTTTTTGCGACGATGATTCCCGGATCACGGCGCAGCTGACAGCTTACATATCTGAGTACTTCCGCAGTATAGGCGGCATACAGCCGGAAATGGCTGCTTATACCTCCGGCGACGAATTACTTCAGCAGGAGCAGCGTGTAGATCTTGCGTTTCTGGACGTGGAAATGCCGGGGCAAAACGGCATCTCCGTTGGTGCGGCCCTAAAGGCACGCAGTCCTCATGTGAAGATCTTCATGGTCACTTCTTATCCGGATTATCTGGATGACGCCATGCGCTTTCAGGTATTCCGCTACCTCTCCAAGCCGATTGAAAAAGACCGTCTCTTGAGAAACCTGAAGGACGCGTTATACCAATACAACATGGAAACACGGGAATTTTCCGTTCTCACCGCCGAGGGTATCGTCGTGCGAAGGGCAGAAGAGATCATCTGCGTAGAGGCGACTCAGCGCAAATCGCTGCTGCATACGACTACAGGCGATCTGCTCAGCACAGATGGAATTGAGCACTGGCGGCAGATGCTGACATTGCCTTGCTTTTATGTGTCCCACCGGAGCTTTATTGTCAATATGAGGTTTGTCAGCGCCATCGAAAAAGATGTCGTCATTTTGAAGTGTGGTGAGCAGCAAATCCGGGCATTTCTGACCCGCCGCCGCTACACACATTTCAAAGACACCTATCTCATGTATTTGGAGAGCACGCGATGAATGATCTCGTCTATCAGGGATTGCACGGTATGTGTTATGCGCTTGCCTATCTGTTGGAGGCGTGGATCAGTTGGCTATACACCGAACGGCTCCTGCCGCGAAAAAGCACCCGTGTGGTGCTGTCTGCTTCTTTCGCGGGCGGTTATCTTGTGCTATGCCTGTTGTCTCTTCTGCAAATAACGGCAGTCACGGCAGCAGCGTTTTTCGCCTTGAATACCGGACTTCTCCTGCTGAACTACCGCTGCTCCGCCAGAGCGGCCATTCTGCACAGTGCCTATCTCAGCTTTATCATGACGCTGCCGGACATTCTGGGTTCACTTCTGCTGGCGCTCTCCAGTCAGGCCTCCGCCATTTACGCGGCCAGAGACACCTATACGTTCAGCACGGAGTTTGCCTTACAGATCGGCAGCCGCCTGCTTTATCTGTTGCTGGCTATGCTGGGAGCAAGAGTCCTTTCTCGGCAGGGTACAGGACAGGAATCCCGACTGATGGCCTCGTTGTGCTGCATCCCTCTTTTCTCTGTTATGATGGGAATGGGTATCATCTGGCTTTCGACCCACAACACCTCTGTTCACACCGCCGCCCTTCTGTCGACCATCAACGTTTTTGCCCTGCTGCTGGCAAATCTGCTTTTCTTGGTCGTATATGGTTATTTACAAAAGGCTGGCCAGGAACATTTGGAGACCCAACTTGCCCTCCAGCAAGGAGCCGCCGAAGCGGCTTATTATCTGGCGTTGCAGGAACAATTCGATCAGCAGCGCATTTTGATCCATGATATAAAAAATCATCTTCATACAATCGAAAGCCTTGCGGATGCCGGACAGGATGCACAGGTCGTGGAATATATTACCAAATTGGAATCTTCTCTTTTGCCGCCTCAACAGGCCAAAATGTGCAGTGACCCTGTAATGAATGCGATTTTGCTGCGCTTTTCTAAAAATTGCATGGAACACGATGTTCAGTTCCTGTGTGATGTTCGGGATGGCGCTTCCGGTCATATGGATGCACCCGGCGTGACGACGCTGTACGGCAACCTCCTGTCCAATGCGCTGGAAGCAGCATCCGTGTCACAGAATCGGTCGATTGAACTGTCTGTTACCAAACAGCACGATGCGCTGCTGGTATCGGTGGTAAATTCCTGCGATGTGCCTCCGGTTCCCGATGGAGGCAGCGGCTTTCTTACCCGGAAAGCTGACCCCCAACATCACGGCGTTGGCCTGCGGAGCATTGCCCGCATCGTTAAGCAATACAACGGACTGGAGACAATGTACTACGATGCCGGTACAAAGCAATTCCATCACATCATTCGGTTTCCCCTTGAACAGTAACCGCTAATGTCTGTTCTAATATTATTTCTTTTCTCTGCACTAATCCCTCCGATAGAGTGAGTCCTTCTGGGTGGTTCATCATGAACCCCTCCTCGGTTCAGCAAACAGGCGCAGTCGCCCCTTAGCGGCTGTGCCTGTTTTTATCGTACTGTATAGAGATTGGAGGTGCTGCTGCCGTTAGGGCGGTAGCGCGGCAGACGCTCCAGATAACCGTGCTGCTCCAGCTCATCCAACGCCCGCTTGACCGTGCTGCGGGAGAGGTGCAGGTCTGCCGCAATGGTCTTGATGCTGGGCCAGCATTTTTGCTGGGCATCGCCCCGATCCCGCAGATACATATAGACCGTCCGCGCCCTGTGGGGCAGCAGGTGGTCAGCGTAAATGGTATCAAAATAACTCATAAATTCTCCTCATCATAACTCCCGGCGGCTTTTTTGCCGCTTGTCTGGTTGGTGGAATACGGCAGTACGCCATCCTTTGAAAACGCCTTTGCTACACTTTGAAACAAGTCTGCTCTGTTGGCATAGGCCACCTTTCGCGCGGCGTGTTCCGGAGTGGTATACGGCTCACCGAAAGTAATACCCCAATCAAGGAACAGCCTCAGCTTTGTCTGCATAGGATGTACTCCCGTTTTCATCACCACGAAGGTACCTTTTGGCAGCGACTTCAGTTCATCCGGTGTCATCAAGGGCCGCTCTATCATTTGCAGACTCTGGCTGGGATCGTTCTTTCCCTTGCTGACAGAGCCGCTCAGTACCGTGCGGCTGCCCAGTGCCTTCGAGAGCTTTTCCGCCGTCTGGCTATTGGGCGCGAATCCACCGAAGATAGTATCCTGACAGTTGTCGGTCAGTATTTCCGCGCCCTCCTTGCCGTAATTTTTCTCTAACTGCGCCAGTGATTGGATGATCGGCACCATAGTCAAGCCACGGGAGCGGCCCGCGCTGAACAATGGCAGGATGTCGAAAGCAGGCATGGTTCCCAGCTCGTCGCAATAGAACATCACGCGCTTAGGCAAACGGCCATTATTTTCATCCGCTATCATAAACAGCTCCCGCGACAATGTCTGAATCATCAGTCCGGCCATGAAGTTTTTGCTGGTATCTTCTTCCGGAAGAATCAGGAAGATCAGCGACTTCTCCGATACGAACTGTTCGGCATTGATGGAGCTGTCAAAGCACAAGACCTGCTCTAGCTCAGAATCGAGAAAAGCATTTAACCGGGACAGCACCGTGGACATGACGGAAGCCATGGCCTGCTCGGAGGTGCTCAGCGCTGCCCCGGCAAACCATCTGGCCTTATGTGCATCGGGCAGCTTGTCCATCAGCACATGAAACCAGTTCTTTCCCCGTGCGTTGGAGGGTGCCAGCAGTTCCTGCACCAGTTTGAATACGGAGACGATGTGCCGCCGCTCTGTGGGATGGCTGCTGTCCGGCGGCAGGAATTCCGCCAACAGCAGGATCACCGATGTCAGCAGGCCCTCCGCCGCTTCGTAGAAATAGGCGTTCTGGCCATAGTCCTCGCTGCCTTTTGGCGAGACGATGGTCTTAGCCAGTATTTTGATGTACTTCTCCGCTCTGGCGCGGGCGGATATATCGCTGCTAGCACGAGCCTTGTCCATGTAGTGGTTGATAAGCGTCATAAGATTATATCCATCTGACCGTGTAGGATTCCGCAAGTCCACCACGGCCACATGGTAGCCGTAGCATTTTGCAGCTATCGTGCCGTAGTTGCGGGCCAGATCCCCTTTGGTATCCGAAATGAAACAACTCATGCCGCAGGCGCAGGCGTACTCCAAGTTGGGATATAGAAAGTAGGCGGTCTTGCCTACGCCAGATGCACCGATCATGAGGCAGTGGATGTCGTCGTTGTCCACCAGTGCCGTGATGCCGTCTTTTCTTCCGCTGCGGCTGCCCAGCACCAAGCCTTGCGCTTCCGGCAGGTTTTTACCCGCCCGCCAGTCGGCTACTCGAAACGGCACCAGTGCATAGCTGCTGCGGATCTCCTGCTCCGTGGCCCAGCGGGCTGTGCCGTGCTGGCCATCGCCTACGGTTCTGGATTTGATGTTGTTAAGATTATAGTTATCCGCCAGCAGCGACAGCGCGACGAACACCGCCACCACCGCACCGCCCGCCGCCAGCAGTAGCCAGAGATTTCCGGTCATAGATTCTTTCCTTTCTTTTTTGATCGCTTTGTGGTACTATGGTTGTGCAAAACATGAGGGAGGGATCGCACATGAGTCATCTCGTTGCAGTTGAATATAAATGTTTTGAAGATATACGGCGGATCCGTCCTGACGGCTCTGAATATTGGTACGCCAGAGAATTGGCATCAGTTCTGGACTATGCAAAGTGGGAGAATTTTGCCAAGGTCATTAAGCGCGCAATGATCGCCTGCGAAAACAGCGGGCATGATACCTCTGCCGATTTTCCTGAGGTCAGGAAAATCGTTGAAGCCGGTGCGGCAACGAAAAGCATTGTCGACTATGAACTGTCCCGCTATGCCTGCTATCTGATTGTGCAGAATGGCGACCCACGCAAAGAGGTCATCGCACTGGGACAGACTTACTTTGCCATCCAAACCTACCGTCAGGAAGTGGCAGACCGGTTTAATCAACTGGACGAAGACAGCCGCCGACTGGTCGTTCGCGGCGATATCAAGCAGTGGAATCAACTGCTTGCCGAAGCCGCACGGAACGCCGGTGTGATTACGGCAGAGGAATTCGCTGTATTTCAAAATGCCGGATATATGGGTTTGTATGGCGGTATGACCGTGGACGACATTCATCGAAAGAAGAATTTGGAAGTCGGTCAGAAAATTCTCGACTATATGGGCAGCACAGAACTGATTGCGAACCTGTTTCGCATTTCCCAAACAGAGGAAAAGCTTCGGAAAGACCGTATCAGCAACTCCGACTCTGCCTCCGCCGTGCATTACAAAGTTGGCAGCGAGGTGCGCGAGGCCATTGAAAAAATCGGCGGCACGATGCCGGAAGACCTTCCCACTCCGGAAAAGAGCATTGCACAACTGGAAAAAGAACAGCTTCAGCGATTAAAACAGCAAGCGCTGGATGGACAATTAATGCTGGATGAATGAACATAAGGGCCGACAAGTTCTGTCGGCCCTTATGTTTGTTCCGCGCACAGATCCTCGTTCCAATCCTTTTGCACCGGCACCAGCCACATAGCGGAAATGCCTTCCGAACAGAGATAACCTTCCATCCGCTGCGAGGCACTGTGTCCGGCCTCGTCATTATCGAGACAGAGATACACCTGCCGGATCTGCGGGTGGGTGCGGAGCATCTGCTCCACCGGAGCGAAAGCCGTACCGCAGCAGGCCACATAGTTCTGCGCCTGCCAGTCATCCATATGCAGCGTGATGTAGGACAGTAAGTCAATGGGCGACTCGAAGACATAGAGCGCTTTGCCGCCTCCCGCAAAATGAAAGCTGTACCGTGCGTCGCTGCCCTCTACGGTCTGGCGGAAGGATTTTCCCTGACTGACCGTGCTTCGCAGGTGTGCGTGTCTGGCTATGCCGTCCTCGTCCATGCCAACGAATACACAGTTGTGATGGGCTGCATCCTCATAAAGCAGATGGGCGTGGGCAAAAAAAGAGACCACCTCACGGTAGATGCGGCGGTGCTGTGTCAGGTAGGCAAACACACGGCGCATATTTCCATTGGCGGTCGGCAAGGTGAAATTTTTCGGCGGCGATGAGATAGGCCTTTCATAGACCTGCCCATTGCACAGCAGTAATGACACAGCATCGGCATAGCCCAGATGATAGAAGCGCTGCACGAAGCTGATGGCGTTGCCGCCTTCATGCGTGGCGTGATCGAACCAATGGTTGCCGCGAATGGTAACGCTGTGGTCACTGACCAGACGCTTGTCCTGTCCAGATGGCAGTAACTTTTCTCCGCGGCTCCGCAGGAACACCTCCAGATCCGTTCTCGCCGCCAGGTCTTTTTGTTCTTGGGTAAAATGAATGTAGGGCATAGTAGTCCTCCTCGTTATGGTATCATTTGCTCATTCCGTAGGCGCTCCTGCTCCTCGTGGTCGCCCCGCTTGTGGCCCATGGCCATACGCTTCTCCTGTAATCGTCTGCGGCGCTTGGAGTCGATACGCAGCGTGGCGGGCGAGATCAATGCGTCGTGACGGAAAATGCGGCTCATGTGATGCAGCAGATGAATGGTGGCAGAAAGTGTGCCGGTCTGCTGTAGTAAGTCCTCTGCCTGCTGCGGTGTCTGTGTGTTCTCCTGCGACGGAGACGGGGCGTGAGGCTCTGGCATGTCCGTTTCTTCCGAATCCGGAGGTTCTTCATATAACACGACTGAGGATCGTGTCGACATACTCTCCGCTTCACGGATGACCGCGTTGAGCAGCACACGGAACTCCTTTTGCTGTGATAGCGGCAAGCGCTGGCGCGGATTCTGGTTGTGGAATCGTACCAACTCATCCTTCACCATGTTCCATTGTTCGTAGCAGGCCGCCACCTCTGGGAGCTGCGCCAGCCGGTCAACGATCTGCTCCACCAATTCCTTAGTGGGCTTGGGCAGATAGCCATAGACGTGCTTACCCGGTGTTTCCGACAGTTGCCGGGATAGCTCCCGCATCCAGCGTTCGATCTCCACGTCCGGGCAAGCCTGCTGTTCCATCTGGTCGGTCAGCTCCAGCAGCTTGTCCTGCGCCATCTGTATGCTGCGCTTATAGACTGCTTCTTTACGGATATAGACGTCTTTCAGTTCCTCCTGAAAGATGGTTCCGGTAAGTTTGGAGCGCATAACGAGTATTCCTTTCTTCGTGAGAAAGCCCACCTTCGGATCAGCCGACCATACCATCATATGGACGTGGGGGTGATGCCCCTCGTCGTGAAAGGCCGCATACCACCGCAACTTGTCCAGTGGAATACGCAGTGCCTGTGCCACCAGATTGCTCTGTTGGAGCAGCAGGGTGCGCCAAGCCTCCGCGTTGTTGTAGCCGGTCTGCACGGCATCCTCCCGCCGCAGAGAAAAAATGAACGTCCATACGCGTCCTGTGTGGGCATCCAATTCTGCCACGGCTTTGTTCAGATCTGTGACCGGCGCGGCGCTGAACAGGCCGTGCCCACCGTGCTTTTCAGCCCGTGGCCGTTGGGCAATATATTTCATATAGCCGCTCTCCGGCTCCATCTCGTGCAGGTGACTATCCAGTGCGGCGGTAATATATGCTGACGCGGTGGCACGATTCGGTGTGGTGAGATAGTCCTCGTACTCGAAGGAATCCTTCGTATCAGGGAAGTCCTTTTGTATTTTTGTGATGAGCTTCTGCTGCTTTTGTGTCACAGGCCCGGTGTTGCTGGTGATCTCCACGCCCTCACGCTGGGCGACGTATCTCATATATCCCACGCCGCTGCCGCCTTTGAAGTAGCCGCTTTTCTGGATTAGCCGCGCCATGGATCACCACCTCCGGTGCAGGCGCAGGGCATCTTTGAAGGAGAAAGCCCCCTGCGTATCTGTCACCTCACGGACACTGTAGCCGCGATACTTGCGGTACATCTCGCGTCCATATCAGCGTCCTCCGCCAGCAGGTGGTTAGTGATGCTGTGTTCCACAGCCAGGTTGAACAGCAGCTTATTGATGCGGTTGCCGAACACACCCAACGAGCCCTCCAGCGTATCCAGCAGTACACGAGGCAGAAAGGCGCTGGCCCGATCCGTGTGGAGATAGCCAGCATAGAACCAGATAGCCTTCTCAACGAACTCGCTATGGGTAAGACAATCGTCCTCTTTGTACATCTGCTTTACCCGCTGCCACGCTTCCTCCGAGAGCCATATCGTGTGTCTCTCCTTTTCTTGTTCTTCCATCTTTTTTACTCTCCTGTTTTTGTCATAGCGTTGTGCCAACCTTTTGAAAACACGGGCTTTATGGGCAGTCTCGTCATCCGAAAGCGTCGCGTTTCTCCAAAATCCTGTTCAATAGCGCCGTGCTGAAAACGGCGGAACTGCCCGCACTGCGGGCAGTTGTGAACGGGACAGACGCAGCAAAGCGTCGTCCCTTTCACCTGCTCCGCTTTCGGCGCACCGAAAAGCGGGCCGAAAGGCCTTCAAATCTCCGGGGCCGCTATCCTTACCCTCCCGCGTTCCTGCGAGGCCACAAACCGGCCCACAAGGGCAAACACGGGGCTACATCTGTATCTGCGGAGACGGCCCCGGCTCCTCTTGAAGCTGCCGGGCGAAATCGTGCAGGCTCATGCCGTTTTGCTGCTGGCAGAACTCCTCCATTTTCCGAGCCAGCACCTCCTGCTCGGCAGCGTTCAGGTGGTAGCTCCAGTTCTCCTCTGTGCCATCTCCCTTGCAGAGATCCAGTTCCAGCGTATCGCAAGGCTTGTCCTGCGCGATGTCATAGTTGGCGTAGATATTCAGCCAGTCATCACTCTCATCCGTACACACGAATGTACCGAAGACAGCGTCCACGTCAAAGTCCGCTTGGACATAGAAGTTGAGCTTGCCATCCTCCATCGTGATCTCATCGCTGAACGAAAAATTCTGCGCGGTGAGATGCCCCGGTGATGTGAGCTCCATGCCATCCAGCAGTTCCAGCAGTTTGCGGAGTTGCTCCTCCGTCGTTGTGAAGCACGGACTTGTGGTCTGATAGATCGACGGGATCACATCCCGCATCGCCCACGTTCTCCAACCGTTCATAATGTGAACAGCCGAAAACTCCCGCTTGTCAAAATCTAAATCAAACACGCCGGTGACTTTTCCGGTGTTCTCCATGCGAAGGTGTATCATGCGCTGATACTCCTCCGGTGTGATAGGCTGCGCCTGCAAATACAGAGAGATAAATTTGCCGGTGCTGTGTTCTGTACTCGTGCAGTACCTGCGGAGCGTCCTTGCGGCATCCAGCAGTTCTTCACCGGGCGTCATGCGGAAGTAATGTTCCTCGCCACCCTCCACAACGTGGTATGCGGAATAGGTACGCGCCGCCTCCGCTTCCTCCCGTGCCATACGATCTTCCTCCCAGATCTCTCGGCTGATACGTTTATATTCACGCTCCGGAAGTTGGTTGCACAGTTCATCCAGCACATTCTCCAGATGCTCCTGTAAGGTCTCATCCTTCAGATGATGCTCAATGGCTTCCTTCCACCTGCGGTCAAGCCATACGATGATTTCTTCGTGCTGTGCCATGGTTATTCCTCCTGCTGCATAGCCGCTGCCTGCTCATTTGCCGCCTTCGCTGCCCTCACCGGTCGGCGGGGACGGGGCGGCGGCGCCAGCAGGCTGTCCACATATTCCCGGATGGGTTCCGGCACTTCCTTTTCATAGAGCAGCCGCAGAGCATCGTCCATGCGGCGCTGGACGGAGACGGAACTGTTTTTCTTCTTGAGGACAAACTCCAACGCCTTGAGACGTTCCTCCTCCATGCTGACGGTGACGCAGATCTTCTCCATGCCGCACCTCACATTTCACCGCAGAGCTTGTACAGGATCACCTTCAGCACCGGCTCGTTGTCGCCGCTGTGCAGCTCCAGCCATGTATCCCGCAGCGCCACCAGCGGATCATCCAGCGACAGCAAATACCGCATCTGCGGGAGGGAAATATCATCCCTGCGCTGCACCAACCGGCAGCAGACCTGCGCCGCGTAGAGTTCTTTCGTCCTGCCCAGCAGTTGTTCCGACGTCAAAGTTTGCAGCGTGGCAGTGTAATCCAGATAGTTCTGTTCCAGCTTTTCCAGCAAGGCCCGCCGCATCTCTTTCTCTAATGTGCAAGTGTTCTCGTTCATTTGTGACCTCCTTAATCGTAGTTGATATACGGGATCTCCAGCCAGTGTGTCCAGCCGCGGCCTTGGAGCTGCGTCTTGACTACGCCGTACTTGGTACCCATGGCCTCGATGACCTGACCGCCGCCGATGTATACGCCAATGTGGCCTGACTTCCAGACCGCCAGTCCCGGCACCTCCGGGATGGTATCGATGGTGCCTTTGCGCGTGGCGTTGTAGTACATCTCTGTGCGCAGACAGCCTCCATCCCGGTGCCAGCAAATGACGCCGTGGGCGGGGTAGGGACATCCACGGCATCTTTCGCTTTCGGTGCAAAGCACCGGCTCCGGCGGCATCGGCACAAATGCCGTGCAGGTGCGTTTGGCTACGCTTTGTCTGATCCCATCGCTCATGTTTTCCTCCTTGTCCATAAAGTGCAAAAAGGGGCGAAGTTTGATCTTTCAAACTCCGTCCCTTGTCAGTCGATATTACATTGTCTGCTCCATCGCGTCTTCCTGCTGTCGGATACGTTCGCCTAAATCCGGCACACAATCCTTGATCTGCTGCTGGACGCTCCGGATATTCCTTTCCTGTTCAGCTGTGAGGCCGAAAAAGTCGCCGTCTACAGAGTCGGCACAGCGTCGGTAGACCTCTGTCATCTGCTCCGGGCTGAAAAGCTGCTCCGGCAACAGAGGAGCTTGTATTGTCGACCTCATAATCCACTATTGACCTGACATGGTCATTGAAAAGCATTATCAAAACCAACCTTAGTACAAGTATTCCGGCAGGACAAACTGTTTCAGAGGGCGTATAACGGTAACATGGCTGTCTGCAACAGCCAGCTCATACGGATTAGCCGCTGTTTTGTAAATAGCCATTCGCCCCAGTGTACCAAGGCCGGTAGAGCTCCACATTAGGTCATTACACGGCGTTGACCGTTCAGCCTGAAGCGTCAGGCGCAGCATCTCGTCACGGGCGGGACTTTTATTTGTTCTTCCTTCCATTTGTTTTCTCCTCTCCAGGGCAACGCCCTATGTTTTGTCCAGAAAACGCAAAGGAGCGCCGGTTCGATGGCCTTACGAAACCAACAAACCGACGCTCTCGTTTCCTATATGTTGTTTTTCAGATGCGAACCCTCGAGCCCTCGGATACAAACCGAACGCTCTACCGCATAGCACATTTTTCGCCACCGAAATTGTAGCAGAATAAAATCGAAAAAGAAATATAAAAATATGACTGCCACGAAAAATGACGTGTATTCTTGGACTGAGAAAGCACTTCCCTTCTGCAAACGCAGATCGGAAGTGCTTTCTTTATGCGGCGATATAAAAAATCCTGTGGCGTAGCACGGGTGCATACCGCGTGAGATACGCACCATAAGTGGCAAAACATCATTTGCAATTATAATGCTAATTAACATTATAATTATATGATTTTTATATTGATAAATTATCATTACTATGATATGATTATAAAGAAGGCAGGTGTGTGTTTTGGATATATCGCATATGATTGAAACGATTACCCCGATAACACTTTTTAACAAAGGGAAAGCGTCCCAACTATTTGCAAAGGCGATAAACGGAAAGCCTCTACTGGTAGTCAAAAACAATGCACCTGTTGCTGTAATCCTCTCGAAGGATGAGTATTGTCGTCTATACCAATTAGCACACGTCTGTGAGCAATCCATAGAGAACATACCGGAGCCGGAGCGCCAAATTATTGGAAAAATCCTTTCAGAACTTAAAATAGTGGGTAAAGGAGAATGAAGTGACACACTTTACGATAATTGATTATACTGGTTGGCAACCATACGAAGGATTAGCCGCAGGAAGTGGCCGAAGCGAGAAAGAATGGCTGATTTCAGACGATGGGAGGATAGGCTTATTCAAGTATCCAAAAATCGACCCCGCAACCAACTCCGTGACAACCGAACATATTTCAGAACACATGGCTGCTCAAATTGGCAAACTTGTCGGCGTAAAAACGGCACAAGTGGATTTAGGCAGGAGAAATGGAAGAATTGGCAGCATGAGTTACCTCGTAAAGGCCGAGACTGAGAATTTGATAGAGGGGATTAATTTTATAGTCGGTCGTTATCCGAATTACAACGCAACTACTATGATTGATGAAACCAGCGGGAGTTACTACTCTTTAGAAATGCTTGAAGAAACAGGAAAGTGGTCCGTTGAGAATGAATGGATCGAAATGCTCATATTTGATGCTTTGATAGGAAATGCTGATAGACATCAAAGCAATTGGGCAATTTTGATTGAATATTTAGGAACTCAGGAAATCGAAGATAATCATATTTGCCTTAATTTTCGTTCAAAATGGTGCCCTCTTTACGATAATGGCTCGTCTTTGTGCTGCTATGTGAACGAAAAAAATATAGACAGTATGTTTGGCAAAGACCCGGGCCCATTTAAAGCGCTTGTTGATACAAAATCCAAATCTATCATTCGCATTGACGGATCCAAAAAGGCAAAACCAACACATAAAGAAATGGTGCTATATTTGATTAAAAAATATCCTTCAGCCAAAACAATTGCAGCACGTTTTATTGAGAGATTTACTTTTGAAGAAGTTGACAAACTGTTGGACATGTATACTCCAGATATGCTTAGCGAAAAAAAGAATCGGCTAATTCGCAGATATTTAAAAGAAAAACTTTGTATGCTAAGAGATGCAGTAGAAGGACGGTAATAATGATGAGTGATAAGTTTTTATATTTGATTTGGAAGCATCCCGATACGCGGAGAAATTATACCGTAGGCAAATTAACAAGAGGGCTGAGTTACAAATTCGAATACTGCGAAGAATACAGCGAAGCAAAAGAAAACGGATTACCGCTGATCGACGCATTTCCCAATGAAACGCAATACGAGAGCGACAAACTGTTTTCGGTTTTTTCAAGTCGCCTTCCAGATCCAAAACGGAGAGATATTGCTGCCATTCTGCAACACTATGGGTTGGAGGAGTACGACGAATTTGAAATTCTCAAACGTAGTGGAGGACGTCTGCCAATTGACACATACGAGTTTATTGATCCTATTTTCCCGGAGGAAAAGGAGATTGAGCGCTCGTTTTACATTATGGGCATCCGCTATAAATCAAATTGCGGGGGGGAAGATTGTAACCAGCTTCCCGGTGTACACGTAGGAGATGAATTGAAATTTGTACCCGAGCCAGAGAATCAAGTGGATTCATCCGCTATTATTGTCGAAACCTTAAGCGGAGACTATCTCGGGTATGTTCCAAGGTACTATAATAAAGCAATCTTAAAGCGGCTGGGCGATGGCAAAAGCTACTCCTGCGTTGTTTGTGAAGTAAACCGTGATTCTAAATGCTCCGAATGCGTCAAGGTAACTTTAAATATTCCTAAAAAATAAGTTTTGCCGTATCAGTAGCAAGTCAAGAGCTGCCACCATTTTAATGGTGGCAGCTCTTTCAGCCTGTCAAAGAACGCCAGTTCTCGTTATGCGAGAGCTGGCGTTTTAGTCGTATCAAAGAAGAAATAGGGCAGAAAAACAAAGAAATCAGAGCGGCTCCACTTCCAGAGGGCCAGCTTTTTGAGATTCATAGCAGCATATTTAAGCCTCACCCATGCCGAGACACGGGCCAGACCTCGGTGGTGTGTATAGCGCATGGCATGTTTTTCTTTTGCATCCGCAAAAACACGCTCAATGGTTTGTTTTCTCATGGCATAGATTTCTTTGCCGCGTTCCGTTTTCCGCAGCTGTTCAACTAAGTCAAGAAATTCCTGCCAGATATGGGTTGTGAGCATCCGCTGTCCGTTTTCATTTGCACCACAAACGCTTCTGCAGGGACAATCTTTGCAGACCTGGGTGGCACTGCGGTAAGTTCGTTTTCCATCTTT
>CDZG01003530.1_pt1 | contig 32863 bp, 32 predicted proteins | sample 557741 | NCBI WGS metagenome assembly CDZG01 (sample SAMEA3182086, study PRJEB8094) | gut metagenome | biome: human; feature: gut; material: Stool; isolation source: human stools | place: Canada | collected 2013-01-21
TCGGTGGCACTCACCGGCTCGGTGCTGCTGGTGCAGGGCAGTATCGATGTGCTGACCCTGTTTCTGTTCCTGATGGCGGCTTCTCGGATGTACGACCCCATGCAGGGCGCGTTGCAGAATCTGGCGGCGGTCATTGCCATGCGCACCAATGTAGGGCGGATGAACGAGATTCTGGATGCTCCCCTGCAGACCGGCAGCGAGAAGCTGACCAATCAGGGCTGCGATATCGTGTTCGACCATGTGGGCTTTGCCTACAACTCCGGCGAAACGGTGCTGCGGGATGTTTCCTTCACCGCAAAGCAGGGCGAGGTCACGGCACTGGTGGGTCCCTCCGGCGGCGGCAAGACTACCGTTTCCCGACTGGCGGCACGGTTCTGGGACTACCAGAAGGGCAGCATCACCGTGGGCGGCATGGAGGTTTCCCGAATCGACCCAGAAAAGCTCATGAGCCTGTATTCCATCGTGTTTCAAGATGTGACTCTGTTTGACAACACGATACTGGAAAATATCCGTCTGGGGCGCAAAGGTGCCACCGACGAGGAGGTTCTTGCGGCGGCAAAGCTGGCAAACTGCGAGGAATTTGCCGAAAAGCTGCCGGACAAGTGGAACACGAACATCGGTGAGAATGGCTGCGCCCTTTCCGGCGGCGAGCGTCAGCGCATCTCCATTGCACGCGCCTTCCTGAAGGATGCGCCCATCATTCTGCTGGACGAAGCCACCGCCAGTCTGGACGTGGAAAACGAAACTGCCATTCAGGAGGCACTTTCCCGGCTCATAAAACACAAAACTGTCCTTATCATCGCCCACCGGATGCGCACCGTAGCCGGGGCGGACAAAATCGTGGTGCTGTCCGACGGCGTGGTGGCCGAACAGGGCGCACCCGATGCACTTTATGCCCGGAACGGCCAGTACACCCACATGGTGGATCTGCAGACCGAAAGCCAGAGCTGGACCATCTGACCCAATTCAAAAACAGCCCCCCGGCACAACAAAAAAGGACATCTATTCAAAAGAATAGGTGTCCTTTTTAGCACCCGAATCCGCCAGCTAACAGTCATGTTTAAATTACTTCCTTATCACTGTTAAGCCAACGGTTCGCTGCACTCTTATAATTCCCTGTTTCAAGTAAGTTCCTCGCCGCGGAAAGGCATTCAACTGCGTGTTCCAGCCACGCCTGCGACAGCGCTTTTCGTTCATGTGCCTGCATAACGAATGCCCTCCCGCACAACGTTTCGGTAATACGGCAGCGCTGTCTGATAGCGTCTGAACTGCTCCAGCGGCTTGACGGTCACGGAAACGGTGATATCGTGCTCCAGACTCAATCGGCTGGTCACCTTTGCAACATCGTTGCGGTGTTTCGCAATCTCCGCTTGTTCCAAATCCACAGTCAGCAGAATATCAATGTCCGACTCCGGATTGAAATCGCCGCGCGCATAGGAGCCGTACAGATAGGCGTCATGAATGCGCCCGAAAATCGGACTGCACGCATGATAGACGCTGTGCAGAATTTCTTCTGCCTGATTTCTGGTACACATATGCTCGCCTCCATTTTTTGTTTTATTATACCCTGAATTGCCCCCGCCGTCAACGGCGGGGCGTGACTACTATTTGACTACTATTGTCCGCAAATCCCAAAAAGCCGTTTTGCCCAGTGTTTTCAATGCTTTCCGGGAAGTTCGGCAATTTGCTGCAAATCCGTTGAAAACCCGCAAGACTTTGAAAATGCAGCATTTTATCAGGCTGCGCCTGAAAACTCCGACCGTCGACATTGCTCCTGTCAAGCTCTATCCTTATGTAAAAAAGCAAGACGCAAACTCAAATGCATGAGCTTGCGTCTTGCTTTTGCCCGTACCAGCTGTACCCCCATGACACATTGTGTACCTATGGGGTGAAACAGTTGAAACTTCTGGGTTTTTCGCGTAGATATCTTTTTTGGTTCTACTAGATGGTGGACCTGAAGAGACTCGAACTCTCGACCTCTCGGATGCGAACCGAACGCTCTCCCAAGCGGGCCGGTTTTAGCTCACTTCAAACAGATAAAATGTTTGAAAGATGCTAAAACCGGCCCGCTTTCTTTGTTTTTGATAGAGATTCGTGCCACGGTAAAATTCGCTGCACTTTTTAGCTCTATATGCGAACGCAGCGGCAGCCATGCGGTGCATATCCACCAAAATAGCGGCTGAATGCGAACCGGGTGCGTATCGCCGCGTTCGCATTTTTAGGTCAATTCGCGTTTAATTCAAAAGAGTCGATATAGCCTAGGGTAGTATAAGCTGATAAAAACAATTCTTTAATTAAATTTTCCTGCGTGTATTTGACCTTGAAATTGTTAAACCACCGTTTATCTATTAGATTGTAACCGTTGACCGGAAATCTATTACCTTCAACAATTATGCTATTTCCGTATTTTCTACAATGTTGGAAATACAACTTCCGTGCTTCTTCTTTCATGGCTTGATTCTTCGTAATATCAATCGCAAAAAACGGGTTAAACTGTCTAATGACTGTCAACTTTTCAAATTTATGTGCATATAAATATATCTTTGAAAAGTTCTTTCCTATGATCATCCCATATATGTTTTTGAAAAGGTCAAGAAAATGAGCAATGTAGCTAATATCGACTTCTGCTCCGCCGTTGCTTCCTAGCAAAAGGATTCTTGCACGAACACTTCCATCACACATAATTTCCAAGAAATTATTCACTCCTGCACGCAAAGCTGGATTTGGCGCAGAATCTTTTTGCACGGAGAGTCGGCCGGCTGTTATGAACACCGAATAACCTGCAAGTGAAATGCTATAATTGTTTGAACCTACGGTCCCCTTCAAATATTCAGAAATTAGACCATAATCAGTGTCATGGTAGTGTCTTTGGAAAAAAGTTTCCTCACTACAAGTTACAGAAAATCCAAGATCAAGGTATCCCACCAAATTATTAGGAATATCATCATCTACATGAAGTGGCGGCAATTCAATTTTATTGCACACCCTAGAAATGTAGTCTTGTCGTTTATTATACAGTTCGGTTAGTTTTCCTGAGTCTTGAATTGGTGTAGAGCCTGATCCAATTCTATGGTATATGCCCCCTTTGCTGGTAACATAGGGAGGCATAGAGCCTTCTTCAATTTTTATTACATAGACCTTTTTGCCCTCTATTACAAATCTTTTTACATCCAGATTTGGAACTGGAAATAGCGAATCATGTACTACCGTATGGATTCTCTGTTCACTCCATTTTGTGCAGCCACTAACGCTTTTATCGTCACTGACCCCCAAAAGAATATATCCACCGTATGTATTTGCAAAAGCTGAAATCTCCTTAACCAATTTGTTCGGTGCTTCGTCATCAGATTTGAACTCAACAAAGATGCTTTCTTCAATATCCGATAGAAATTTGACTATGTCCGTCGCACGGAGTTTCTCCCAACTCTTGTTGTTAATATTCATCATTACAGGTTACCTCATTTGAATAGTAAAATGCTCCATTCAGCTAGGCTTGCTACTTGTAATCTGGAATATATAAATTCATATACTCGCGTGCGGCAAACTGATCACTCATCCCAGCAATATGGTCACAAATGAACCGTATAAATTTGGGGTCGTGCTGCAATTCCTCTACGGAAATAATCGTGCGGTCAAAGCTATCTGCATCTTTTTCCCCGTAATATCTTGCCAAAATATAGTCCGGTAGTTCCTTGGGATGCTTGTAATAAGCTTTGAAAATTTGTGTTATGAAATATTCCGCTTTTGAATCTGCCTGACTGATCTCCTTTGAAAAAATAATCCAGTTGTCGCGCTTCCTTGCAAGATCGTCAGCCTGCAATTTTATTTCTTTTGAAAACGCAATACATTTCTCCTCATAAACCGAAAATTCAGAATCAAATGTCGGGATTCCATATTTCTCTTCATATTTTTTGCGTTTCTTTTCTGATTCCGTGATAACGTCGGAGATTAGATAACCGACAAGTTTTTTTATAATCTGACTTTTCCGATTATACGACAGTGACGAATCGTCAAAATTTATAGCGTTAAGATACTTCTTTACCAGTTCGCAGCTTTTGAAATCTTCAAAGGAAATGATTCCTCCTCGTATTCCATCTTCAATATCATGTGTTAATTGCGCTATTTCGTCGGATATGGCAACGACTTGTCCCTCAAGTGTAATAGAATGCGGTAAATCCATACGGAAGCCATTTGTGTTTAGTGCAGACTTTTCGTACTCTACATCATACTTCGTACCATTGCTATCTTTTGTTTGCAATTTAGTATGTTTTATCATACCCTCCCGAACAGCCAATGTAAGATTTATTCCCGGAAAATCATCACATTTATTTTCAATATACTCAACCACGCGGACAGACTGAAAATTATGCTTAAAGCTGAATTGAGAGCCATCAAATACTTCTTTGAGTCCCTCGTGCATCAACTCACCCAGTTTCCGCTCACCGACATGGCCAAACGGAGTATGCCCCAAATCATGTCCTAATGCGATTGCCTCAATTAAGTCCTCGTCCAAGTTCATTCGACGACCAATGGACCGAGCAATTTGTGCAACCTCTAGTGTATGTGTAAGACGATTTCTAAAGTGATCGCCCTTATTTGCATTAAAAATCTGGGTTTTGTGCATCAAACGGCGAAATGCCTTTGAGTGAATGATTCGATCCCTATCGTGGACAAAGTCAGTACGAGGATCATCCTGTGAGAACACTTCCTTGTGTTCTCGCTGAGTCAAATATAACGACTTTTCCATTTTATCCATCAAAAGCACCCTTTCCATTTGATTTAGTTATATTATACAATTTTTATTTTTACAGAGCAATATACATCTAGCATTTTGCGTATCTTTTTAACGCTTTTGTGTCATTATCTATAAACATATTTAGGAGGTGAACTTCAAAATGACACATACAATCGCCATTGCCAATCAGAAAGGTGGCGTGGGGAAAACAACGACGTGCGCCAATCTCGGTATCGGTCTGGCGCAGGCGGGAAAACGGGTCTTGCTGGTGGATGCAGACCCACAGGGTTCGCTGACGCTGAGCCTTGGATTTCCCATGCCAGACAAACTGCCCGTCACGCTTGCAACCGTCATGGGCAAGACGCTCATGGATGAACCAATGCCCTCGAAAGAGGGCATTTTGCATCATGCGGAGGGTGTGGACCTCATGCCCGCAAATATCGAGCTGTCCGGTCTGGAGGTTTCGCTGGTGAACGCCATGTCGCGGGAAAAGATTCTCAAACAATATCTGGACACCGTAAAGCGCGAGTATGACTACATCCTAATCGACTGTATGCCGTCGCTGGGGATGCTCACGATCAACGCGCTTGCGGCAGCGGATAGCGTTCTCATTCCCGTGCAGGCGCAGTATCTTCCCGCCAAGGGTCTGGAACAGCTCTTGCAAACCGTCGCCAAGGTACGGCGGCAGATCAATCCGAAGCTGCGCATCGACGGGATTCTGCTGACGATGGTAGACAGCCGAACAAATTACGCCCGCGAGGTCAGTGCGCTGCTGCGCGATACCTACGGCAACAAGCTGAAAGTGTTCGCATCGGACATTCCGCAGTCTGTCCGGGCAGCGGAGATCAGCGCCGAGGGCAAGAGCATCTATGCGCATGACCCCAACGGCAAGGTCGCGGCAGCGTACCGGGAACTGACCAAGGAGGTGATAAAAGTTGAAAAGCTCCGCCAAAAGCATAAATCTGACCTCGCTCGATGATCTGTTCTCCACGGAGGAAAGCCGCGCGGAAGAATCCTGTGAAAAGGTCGTGCGGATTCCGCTCACGGAGCTGCATCCCTTTCCGAACCATCCGTTTCATGTGCGCGACGATGAAGCGATGCAGAACACCGTGGACAGCATTAAGGAATACGGTGTATTGACACCCGGCATCGTCCGTCCGCGCGAGGACGGCAGCTATGAAATTGTCGCAGGACACCGCCGCAAGCACGGCAGCGAACTTGCAGGACTCTCAGATATGCCGTGCATCGTCCGGGAAATGGATGACGATACGGCGACGATCCTCATGGTGGACAGCAACATTCAGAGAGAAGATATTCTCCCCAGTGAACGTGCACAGGCATACAAAATGAAGATGGAGGCGCTCAAACGACAAGGAGCACGATCTGATTTAACTTCGCCGCAACTTGCGGCGAAGTTCCGTGCAGACGATGAAGTGGCAAAAGCAGCCGGTGTAAGTGGTGATACGGTGCGCCGCTTTGTGCGTCTGACCGAGTTGCAACCGGAATTGCAGCAAATGGTAGATGATAAGAAAATTGCCATGACGCCCGCTGTGGAGCTGTCCTACCTCAAGCCGGAGGAACAGCAAATGCTCCTGACAGCCATCGACAGCGAGCAGGCCACGCCGTCGCTGTCACAGGCGCAGCGGATGAAAAAGCTCTCACAGGCGGGCAAGCTCAATGACGACACGATGCTGGATATTATGATGGAGCAGAAAAAGCCGGAGAAATGTGACCTCACATTCTCCGGTGATGTTTTGCGCAAATACTTCCCGCGCTCCTATACGCCCCAACGGATGCAGGAAACCATTATTAAGCTGCTGGAGGCGTGGGTAAAAAAGCGGCAGCGCGATCAGGAACGATAAGGATGCTGGACTTACGATGTCCGGCTATTTTTATACCCATTTTTCAGTACGGAGGTCTTTTATGAACAAGAAAGAACAGCTTAAACGGCTTATTTGCGCTCTTTACCGTCAGGATGAGCCGGAGGATTACACAGATGAGTGTATGGAAGATATGCTTGACAATATTGATTTTGAAGTGCTGCTGCAAGCGGTCGCGCACAGCGCAAAGACCGTGTACGCCTATGAAGCCTGCGGCGTGCAGGATTGCAGCTTCAACTATCGCAGCGCGCCGCTGTTTCCGCAAAAAGCGGTGCGGCTCTATGAGGACATTGTGAAATTTGTCACCGAGGCGGTGATCTGCGCGCGGACGATGGAGGTCTGGCTGCTGGAGGATCTGACGCTTGCCATCGTTTCCAACTACTCCGTGCTGTCCGGCGGTGAGTTTACAACGGAGTATCGAACCGTAAAGGCATGGGAGTTTCAAAAAGGACTTCTCTGCATCGAGCCAGACACGCTTACGGAGAAACTCATGGAGCTGTGCGCGCCGTTTTACTCGCACTACGATCAGACCTATTATGAGCTGTGACCGCTTTTTTCTAAGACACCAAAGATACCGAAAAAGGAGCTGATACTGTGGCTGTTTTCCGCGTGGAGCGCACACGGGATTATACCGTGATGAGCAACCACCATCTGAAAAACAAGGATTTGTCCTTAAAGGCAAAAGGTCTGCTGTCGCAGATGCTCTCGCTGCCGGAGAACTGGGATTATACGCTTGCCGGACTTTCTGCCATCAACCGCGAGAGCAAGGACGCGATCCGCTCTGCTGTCAATGAGCTGGAAAGGGCCGGATATATCCGCCGCCGTCAGACGGTAGACAGCCGGGGCAAGTTCAGCGGCAACGAGTACATCATCTATGAGCAGCCGCAGCCGTCATCGGCTTCTCCGTCGTCGGGTTTTCCGACAACGGGAAATCCGTCAACGGAAAAACCGTCGTCGGAAAATCCAACGCAATTAAAGATAGATCAAGTAAATATCCAAGAAGAAAATACGCAAGGATCAAATACTCATTCCTTTCTTTCCGGCACGCCGGATGTGAAGCGAAGCGAAATGAACCGAAATGAGATTGAGCAGTACAGAGCCTTAATTGAAGAAAATATCGACTATGATATTCTCTTGGAGGAAATGCCATACGAACAGGAACGCTTGGAAGAAATCGTCGGTCTGATGACCGATACCGTCTGTTCCTCCCGCAGCCATATCCGCGTCGCTGGCAGCGACTTTCCGGCAGAGGTCGTAAAATCCCGGCTTCTGAAGCTCAACGCGGAGCATATCCGATTTGTCTTTGACTGCCTCAAAAAGAACACCACCGAGATCCGCAATATCCGGCAATACCTGCTGACCGCGCTTTACAATGCGCCGGTCAGTATCAACAGCCACTATGCCGCACAAGTAAATCACGATCTGTACGGATAAGCCTGCAAAGCTCAGTTTCTTTGCAGGCTTTTTCTATACCCCAAGAAAGGAGAACGTATGACGCTGCGCCATCTTCTGCGCCGTCTGGTCGTTCCGCCGTAGCGGACGCCGGACCCACAAAGACAACAATTACGCCGCAGACGCGGCAGAACGGAGAATTTTATGAACAAAGCAACCAAATCTCAGAAAACAGATAACAAGACTGCCAAAATCGCGGGCATCCTCGTCCTGCTGGCGGTCGTGATCCTCGTTATTCTGCTGCTCCTGCGCGGCTGCGGCAGCAAGGGCGCGGAGCTTCCCGCACAGCCGGAAACCGGCACGGGCATTTCCTACGATTCCGCCGCCGTGGTCGGTGGCTGGGATGAAGCCGACCTGGATAAGATCGTTGAGGGTCTGAATGAACAGGTAGAGGCTGGGATGATTAACATTTCCATGAACACCTCTCCTGTGTTCTCGGATGGCACTTCTGAGGGCAATCTGATGATCGTCAACGAGGGCGTCAACCGCTATCCGCAGATTGTGGAGATCACGCGCAACGACACCGGCGAAACGATCTACAAATCCGGGGCAATTCCCGTCGGCAGCAAAATCGAAAAAGCCAAGCTCAGTGCCGACCTCGACGCCGGTACTTACGAATGTACCGCGCTTTTCTATAACGTCGATCCCGACACCGGCGACTACCTTGGCTGCGCCGGGGCGATCATCACCATTACCGTTCTGGACTAAATTTCAAAGGAGTTTTCAATATGAAAAAATTTCTCGCACTCGTTCTTTCTCTCTGCATGGTATTTTCCCTCGCGGCGGTCGCATCCGCTGCGGAAATTGACGCGGACGGCGGCTCCGGCAGCACGCCGGTCTATCTGAGTTCGACGGCGGACGGCAGCATCGGCGGCGATCCCGCGCCCACTGCCATGTCTGTCACCATCCCCACCGGCCTGCCGATGGCAATGTCGCAGAGCGGCGATGTGACCACTGCGGACAACTGCCAGATCGTCAACCATTCCTACGGCGCGGTTCGTGTCCGCAGCGTGAGCATTTCCGCCGTGGACGGCTGGAAGCTGACCGCCTTTGGCGATAAGAGCAGCCTTGCACACGAAAAGGTGGATTCCGACAAGCTCGGCTTCGCACTCTCCATTGGCGGCGGCGCACAGGTACAGACCGACGCTTCCGATGCCGCTTCTCAGGCACTCTTGACCGCGCCCATGACCGGCTGCTATCTGTCCGGCGTCGGTGATGCAAGCGGCAATGCGGTAGATGTTGCCTATGCAGCGATTGTCACGCCGCTGTCGCAGGCAGTCACAAACGCAACCGTTGCAAACGTTGTGTTTGTGGTCGAGTGGGATACCTGATCTATTGGATTTTTGAAAGGAGCTTTTGAATGATGGCTATGAAACGGAATTGCAGCAAACTCATTTCTCTCTGCCTCGTGCTTTGCATGATGCTGTCGCTGGCGGTCTGCGCCAGCGCAGCGGAGATCGACACCTCCGGCGGCTCCGGCACAACGCCGGTGAGCCTGACCACCACGAACGGCGGCATTGGCGGCGGTGACGACGGCGACATTACGCCGACCAAACTGAATGTTACCGTTCCCACCACGCTGCCCCTCGCCATGTCCGACGAGGGTACGGTTGTCACCGCGACGGACTGCAAGATCACAAACTTCTCCTACGGCGCGGTGCGCGTGAAATCCGTCACGATCTCGGCGGCGGCAAACTGGCATCTGACGAAATTCGGTGACAAATCTCTGCTGGCGGCTGAAAAGGTAGACTCCAACAAGCTCGGTTTTGCACTCGCCATCGGCGGCGGCAAGCAGGTTCAGACCGCGACCAACGAGCAGACGCAGGCGCTCATCACCGCGCCGGTGGACGGCTGCTACATGACGGGTGTTGGCGATCTGACCGGCAATACGGCAAAGATCGACTATGCTGCCATCGTCACGCCGCTTTCCAACACGATGAAGAATGCGACGGTTGCAAACGTCGTGTTTGTGATCGAGTGGGATACCGTGGCGTAATTTCTGCAAGTACACGCGGCGGGCGGTATTTGCCGCCCGCCGCAGAAAGGAGCTTTTATGAAACGAAACAGAATCCCGGCATTGCTGCTGGCAATGCTTCTGACACTCTCGCTCAGCGTAAGCGCCTTTGCCGCAGGTTCGACCACGGCGACCGTGCCGGTCACGCTGACCGTGGACAATCAGTACCGGGCGGTCAATGTCACCGTGCCGTCCTCGCTGCCGGTCTACGTTACCAACGGCACGGTCATCACAGCGGACAATGCCAAGATCACAAACAATTCCAAGACCGGCGCGGTGCAGGTGACGGCGCTCTCCGTGACGGACGGGGCGTACAAGGTCGGCAGCTATGACAGCTTCTCCGGCAGCAAGACGATTGCGCTCAAAATCAACTCCTGCGTCACAAAGGGCGCGGGTAAGATGAGCATTACCAAGGATGCGTTCCCCAAGATCGGCGCGGCACAGAATCTTCCGCTGACCTACTTTGCCAAGGTATCCGGTGACGCGCCGAACAGCAAGGACGTGCAGGCGGCAAATGTAGTCTTTACCATCTCCATCGTCGGATAAGGAGGCTGCCATGACGCATTTCAAGGCAAGAAACCTGACAGCTCTGCTGCTGGTGCTGATCCTGCTGGTATCCATGTTCAGCACCACCGCACTGGCGGCAGAGGATGAATACATCACGGATTTTGAAGCAGAATCGGAAATCATCATCGAGGAAGAACCCACCGAAGAACTCCCGGAAGCAGAAGAATCCAGCGAAGAAGTTCCAGAAATTGAAGAATCCTCGGAAGTTTCAGACGCGCCCACCTCCGGAACGATTCCGGGCAGCAATATCCAGTGGGAGCTGACGGATGACGGAATGCTGCTCATTTCCGGCAGCGGCGGCTGCGCCGCCTTTTCCAGTGCGGCAGATCAGCCGTGGGCGGCGGTGCGGGAACAGATCACGTCGGTCTTTTTTGAAGATCCCAGTCTGCTCTCCATCTATGACCTTGCCTATTGGTTTGATGGCTGCGTTTCGCTCACAACAGCAGAAATCCCCTATACCACGCCGGTTATTGGTACGCACGCCTTTTATGGCTGCGTATCGCTGACGACCGTTATGACGTACTATGGAGATTCCGTTCTGGCGGAGATCGGCGCGGATGCGTTTTATCTGCCGTATGACAGCGGCAGCACGCTCTATATCGGCTATCTGATCGGCTACCCGGAATCCACGGTTCCGCTGCACACCTATGACTGGACCGGCTCAAACCGCTCGTCACTGTACTTTATGGACGTGTATAGTACCAACGCGCTAACCTCCGTTGTGGGCGCTTGCCCATCCTGCGGAAAGCAGTCTTTGCAGGGAACTTATGTTGCGCAGTCGCACACTTCCAGAGGTCATGCCGAATATTACGAGTGTTACTTATGTCATTACACAAAATATTTAGGCAGTTATGTGTATAAAAATCATGGCTCTGGCTCTTACGGCTCGTGGACTTGCCCCTCCTGCGGCAGCCATTCGTGGGTGCTGGATTACGAAAGTGACGCGACCTGCACACGCAACGGTTATCGGGAGTATAGCTGTGATTGCGGACAGTCCAAGCGTGAAACAGTCTACGCAACCGGTCACAATTACAGTTACGGCTCTTGGGAGCAGTATTCGTCCAGCCAGCACCGACGTGAGAATTACTGCCGGTACTGCGGCGCAACGGACTATGACTATGCTTCGCACAGTTACAGCTATGGAAGCTGGAGCAGCGCGGGCAGCAGCCAGCATAGCCGCTCCATGACGTGCCGGTATTGCGGGTACAGTGATACACAGTATGCCAGCCACAGTCTGAGTTACGGAAGCTGGAGCAGCCATTCCGACACGCAGCACCGCAGAACCGGGAGCTGCACGACTTGCTCATATAGCACGACGGACTACGGCGCGCATACGTTCAGCTACGGCAGTTGGACGGATCATTCCTCCACGCAGCACCGGCGTACCAAACGCTGCACAAGCTGTGCATACAGCGGCTATGACTATGCCGATCATGTTGACAGCAACGGCGACGGCGTGTGTGATGGCTGCGGGCGTGAAATGAGCCGCTTTTCCGTCACTGTTCCGGCGAGTCTGACGGTCACGGTGTCGGAGCATGGCGTCGTCTACACGGCAACCGGCGCAGGGATCGTCAACAATTCCAGCAGTGCGGTACAGGTGTCCGGCGTGACGCTGCGCGCGGAAAATGGCTGGACAATCGTGCCGTATGCAACAAATATGGCTGAGCAAAAGGTTGACTCCAAGCGCATTGGCTTTGCGTTGGGTGGGATACAGACTGCCGCCACTGGCAAGAGCGAACAGCTCAACGCCTCGTCCATGACAGTAAGCGCCGGTGCAACGCTGCCGCTATCGTATGACGCGGTTGTTTCCGCCAGCTCTGCGGCGATCAACGAACAGGTATTGACCATCGTATTTGTGGTCGGGTGGGCGTAATGCCCACCTGCCATCATCGGGAGGTGATCTGATTGCAGGAGGAAGTGGAACACAAAACAATTTCTCTTATGATTTCCGCGACAAAGCTCTCCGGACGGGTTCTGAAAGCGGCAATTACCAAGCTCTTGGCGCAGTTGCAGGCAGAAAAGCAGCACCGGCAGCAAAAAGGGCCCGTGGTGCATCATGGAAAGCAGACGGTCAAGCAGCTCACCGGGCAGGATCAAGGCAGCAGCACGATGGAAACAACAAATCTTCGCGTCCGTTCCTTTGATCGGGTTGCGCGGAAATACGGTGTGGATTATGCCATTCATCGGGATAAAAGCGTATCGCCGCCGAAATATGTGATTTTCTTCAAAGGTCGTGACAGCGAAACCATCAACGCAGCGTTCACCGAGTATTCTGCCGGTCAGATTCAGCGTGAATCCAAGCCGCGTACCTCCGTCCTGGCGCGCTTGCAGCAGTTCAAGGCGCTTGTTCAGAGCATCGGTAAAGAGCGCGTGCGGGAAAAGCAGCAGGAGCAAGCGAGATGAATATGCGGCTAAAAAAGTGGATTCTCCCGAATCTTCCCTACGTCGGGATCGCACTGTTTGCGACAAAGCTCGGTCAGGCCATACGCATTGCGCCCGGCGCGGATTTTTCCGGCAAGGTGCTGCACATGATGGATGGACTGCACGCTGCGTTTTCCACGGCTGTGCCCAGTTTCCATCCGCTCGATCTCTGCGTTGGAGTTCTGGTCGCGGCTGCAATTCGGCTGACTGTCTATGTCAAGGGCAAAAATGCGAAGAAATTTCGCAAAAATACCGAGTACGGTTCTGCCCGCTGGGGAACGCATGAGGACATTGCGCCCTACATTGACGCGGACGCCAGAAACAATGTCATTCTGACGCAGACGGAGAAATTGACAATGAATAACCGCCCGAAAGACCCGAAAACAGCGCGCAATAAAAACGTGCTGGTGATCGGCGGCTCCGGCAGCGGCAAGACGCGCTTCTGGCTGAAACCGAATCTCATGCAGTGCAATTCTGAAAAATATCCCTGTTCCTTTGTTGTCACAGACCCCAAGGGCAGCGTTGTGGTTGAATGCGGCAAGATGCTCCGGCGATTTGGCTACCGCATTAAAATCTTCAATACGATCAACTTCAAAAAGTCGATGCACTACAATCCATTTGCCTATATTCACTCGGAAAAGGACATTTTGAAGCTGGTGACGTGCCTCATTTCCAACACCAAGGGCGACGGAAAAACCGGCGATGAGTTCTGGCAGAAAGCCGAAACGCTTCTCTACTGCGCCCTCATTGGATACATCCACTATGAAGCGCCGGTAGAAGAACAGAACTTCGCTACGCTCATTGAAATGCTGAACTCAATGGAGGTGCGGGAGGACGATGAGGAATTTGAAAATGCGGTTGATCTGATGTTCAAGGAGCTGGCAAAAGAAAAGCCGGATCACTTCGCCGTGCGTCAATATGCCAAATATCGCTTGGCGGCGGGCAAAACTCTCAAAAGTATTTTGGTGAGCTGCGGCGCACGCCTCGCGCCCTTTGACATTGAGGAGCTGCGTGAGGTGACTGCCTACGATGAGCTGGAGCTGGACACGCTGGGCGACCGAAAAACGGCGCTGTTTCTCATTATGAGCGACACCGATGCCTCGTTCAATTTCTTGATCTCCATGATTTACAGCCAGCTATTTAATCTCCTTTGTGAGAAAGCCGACGATGTGTACGGTGGACGCTTGCCGGTCCATGTGCGCTGCCTGATTGATGAGGCAGCCAACATCGGGCAGATCCCGCAGCTTGAAAAGCTGGTTGCAACGATCCGCTCCCGTGAGATCTCAGCCTGCCTCATTTTGCAGGCGCAAAGCCAGCTCAAGGCGTTGTATAAAGATAACGCCGACACCATCATTGGCAACATGGATTCCAGACTGTTCCTCGGCGGCTCGGAGCCGACGACACTCAAGGAGCTTTCTACGGCGCTTGGGAAAGAAACGATTGATACATTCAACACCGGTGAAAGTCGTGGGCGCGAAACATCCCATTCGCTCAATTACCAGAAGCTCGGCAAGGAGCTTGCCAGTGTGGATGAGCTGGCAGTTCTGGATGGCAGTAAGTGCATCTTGCAGCTTCGCGGCGTGCGCCCGTTCCTGTCTGAGAAATACGACATCACCAAGCATCCAAATTACAAATACCTCTCGGATGCTGACCGTCGCAACACGTTTGATATTGAAAAGTTTCTCTCCACCAAGCTCAAAGTGAAGCCGGAGGAAACGTATGACAGTTATGAGGTAGCCGTAACAGAAGAATCATCTTCTGTTTGACCGCTGCAACATTCCTATCCGCAAAGCTGCCGTATCAGGCAGCTTTTTTATATATACAAGACATTAACGACAAAACGGCCACTTCTGAAATTGAATTTGAAAGGAGTACCGGAGAATGGGAGTGTGGTCTGGACGTATTCTTCTGTTCCCGGCAAATTTATATATGGAGTTTTTCAATTCTGCGGTCGATGTTCTTCAGACTCTCGTTACGGCGCTTGGCGGCGGCCTTGGCATTTGGGGCGTCATCAATCTTCTGGAAGGCTACGGCAATGATAATCCGGGCGCAAAATCGCAAGGCATGAAACAGCTCATGGCTGGCGGCGGTGTTGCAACGATTGGTCTGATCCTCGTTCCGCTGCTCAAGGGTCTGTTCGGCTGATGCCCGCACGACACCATCACACGCATCCACACACTCCCGCCTCGCGCGGGAGCGTGTGAGAAAGGATTCGTATGGATGTAATCAAAAAAGCAATCGTGGATTGGCTGCGGGAAATCCTGATCGGCGGTATTATCAGCAACCTGTCCGGAATGTTTGACAGCGTAAATGAAAAGGTCGGTGAAGCCATCGTCGAAATCGGCAAGTCACCATCTGCATGGAACAGCAGTATTTTCAGCATGGTGCAGAATTTATCCGAAACCGTGATGATCCCCATAGCCGGTGTCATTCTGGCGTTTGTGATGACCTTGGAGCTGATCCAGCTCGTCACAGATCGCAATAATCTCCATGACATTGATACATGGATGTTCTTCAAATGGTCGTTCAAGACGGCGGCTGCCGTCCTCATTGTGACAAACACTTGGAACATCGTCATGGGGATTTTTGATGCAGCGCAGAGCGTAGTCAACAGCGCAGGCGGCGTTATCGTTTCCGATACCTCCATCGACATCAGCAGCGTTGTTACCGATCTGGAAACACGCCTTGCAGAGATGGAGCTTGGACCGCTGTTTGGATTGTGGTTTCAAAGTCTGTTCGTCGGGATTACCATGTGGGCGCTTACCATCTGCATCTTCATCATCGTGTATGGACGCATGATCGAGATTTACCTCGTGACCTCCATCGCGCCCATTCCTATGGCGACCATGATGAACCGCGAATGGGGGCAGACGGGGCAAAATTATCTGCGCGGTTTGCTTGCGCTCGGCTTTCAAGCGTTCCTCATCATCGTCTGTGTCGCCATTTATGCCGTGCTGGTGCAGAACATCGCCATCGGCAGCGACATCAGCTATGCGATCTGGACGTGCATGGGATATACAGTGCTGCTCTGCTTCACGCTGTTCAAATCCAGCTCCCTCGCCAAGAGCATCTTCCACGCACATTAAAGGAGAACAATATGGCTTATGTACCCGTACCGAAAGACCTGACGGCAGTAAAAAGCAAGGTCTTTTTGAATCTGACCAAACGGCAGCTTATTTGCTTCGGCGGCGGCGCGCTGATCGGCGTTCCGCTGTTTTTCCTGCTCAAGCAGCATATCAGCACCAGTGTGGCCGCGCTCTGCATGATCTTTGTCATGCTGCCCTGTTTTCTGCTTGCCATGTATGAAAAACAGGGATTGCCGCTGGAAAAGATTCTTCGCAATATGATCCGGGTGTATTTCATCCGCCCAAAACACCGCCCCTACGAAACAAACAACTTCTATTCTGCCCTCGCGCGGCAGGAAAAACTGGACAAGGAGGTACAACGCATTGTCTACGGCAAGGCGGCTCACAGGAGCAGACAAGCGGCAGATTGAAGCAGCAATCGCCAACGCCAAAAGACAAGACAAAAGACACAAATCCGCGCAGGATTCCATTCCGTTTCAGCGGGTGTTCCCAGACGGTATCTGCCGTGTGACAGATACTTATTACACAAAAACGATTCAGTTTCAGGACATCAACTATCAGCTCTCACAGAACGAGGACAAAACCGCCATCTTTGACGGCTGGTGTGATTTCCTCAACTACTTTGACGCCTCGGTACATTTTCAGCTAACGTTTCTCAACATGGCGGCAAACAAGGATACCTACGGCACGCAGATCACCATTCCGCTGCGCGGCGACGAGGATGATGCCATCCGAACCGAGTACACGCAGATGCTCCGTGACCAGCTCGCCAAGGGCAACAACGGACTTATCAAGACAAAGTATCTGACATTCGGCATTGAAGCGGACGGAATGAAAACGGCAAAGCCACGTTTGGAGCGCATTGAAACGGATGTTCTCAACAACTTCAAGCGTCTTGGCGTTGCTGCCGAGCCGCTGAACGGCACAGAGCGGTTACGGCTGCTGCATGATATGCTCCGTATCGGCGATCACGCGCCGTTCCGTTTCTCGTGGGATTGGCTGGCACCCTCCGGCTTGTCGGTCAAGGACTTCATTGCGCCCAGCTCCTTTGAATTTTCCAAAGGAAACTACTTTGGCATCGGGCAAAAGCGCGGCGCGGTTTCGTTTCTGCAAATCCTCGCGCCGGAGTTGAATGACCGGATGCTGGCGGATTTTCTGGATATGGAAAGCTCGCTCATCGTCACGATGCACGTTCAGTCGGTCGATCAGGTTTCCGCCATCAAGACCATCAAGCGCAAGATCACCGATCTTGACCGCATGAAGATCGAGGAACAGAAAAAGGCTGTCCGCAGCGGCTACGACATGGACATTATTCCAAGCGACCTTGCCACCTACGGCGCGGAAGCAAAAAAGCTGCTGCAAGAGCTGCAATCGCGCAACGAGCGAATGTTCCTGCTGACATTCCTTGTACTCAACATCGCAGACAGTGTTCCAAAGCTCCGAAACAACGTGTTCCAAGCCTCCAGCATCGCGCAGAAGTATAACTGCCAGCTTGTCCGGCTGGACTTCCGGCAGGAGGAGGGATTGATGAGCAGCCTGCCGTTGGGGTTGAATCAGGTCGAGATTCAGCGCAGCCTCACGACATCTGCCGTCGCTATCTTTGTGCCGTTTACAACGCAGGAGCTTTACCAGAACGGCAGCGAGGCGCTGTACTGCGGTTTGAACGCACTTTCCAACAATCTTATCATGGTGGACCGAAAGTTCCTCAAAAACCCGAACGGCTTGATTCTCGGCACACCCGGCAGCGGCAAATCCTTTGCAGCCAAGCGCGAGATCGCCAACGTCTTTTTCGTTACCAACGACGACATTATCATCTGCGACCCCGAAGCGGAGTACGGTCCGCTGGTCGAGCGGCTGCACGGGCAGGTCATCAAAATCTCCCCCACCAGTCCGCATTATATCAACCCGATGGACTTGAACCTCAATTACTCGGACGATGAAAACCCGCTGAGCCTGAAATCCGACTTTATTCTCAGTTTGTGTGAGCTGATCGTCGGCGGCAAGGACGGCTTGCAGCCAGTCGAGAAAACCATCATCGACCGCTGCGTGCGTATGGTCTACCGGGATTACCTGAATGACCCCAAGCCAGAAAATATGCCGGTGCTGGAGGACCTTTATCAAGAGCTGCGCCGTCAGGAGGAAAAGGAAGCGCAGTATGTGGCGACGGCACTGGAAATCTACGTCACCGGCTCTCTGAATGTGTTCAATCACCGGACAAACGTGGACATTCAGAACCGCATCGTCGCGTTTGATATTAAAGAGCTTGGCAAACAGCTCAAGAAGATCGGGATGCTTGTCGTACAGGATCAGGTGTGGAACAGGGTCACGGTCAACCGTGAAGCGCACAAGGCCACGCGGTATTATATTGACGAGTTCCACTTGCTCTTAAAAGAGGAACAAACCGCCGCGTACAGTGTTGAGATTTGGAAGCGTTTTAGAAAATGGGGCGGTGTTCCGACCGGTATCACACAAAATGTCAAGGATCTGCTTGCCTCCCGCGAGGTCGAGAACATCTTTGAAAACAGCGACTACATTTATATGCTCAACCAAGCCAGCGGCGACCGGCAGATTCTCGCCAAGCAGCTCAATATCTCCCCACATCAGCTCTCGTATGTGACCCACTCCGGCGAGGGCGAGGGATTGCTGTTCTATGGGAATATCATTTTGCCTTTCGTAGACCGTTTCCCCAAGGACACCGAGCTGTATCGAGTGATGACCACCAAGCCGAACGAGGTGAGCGGCGCATGATGGAGCTTGATACGATTTTCTGCGGCGACGCACTGGATGTGCTGCGCACGCTGCCGGACAACTTTGTGCATTGCTGCATCACCTCGACGCCCTATTATGCGCTGCGGGATTACGGTATGGATGGGCAGATCGGGCGCGAGGAGAGACCTGCGCAGTATGTGGCGCGGCTGACGGAGGTATTTTCCGAGGTTCGGCGCGTGCTTCTTCCAAGCGGCACGCTCTGGCTGAACATTGCGGATACCTACTGCGGCACCGGCAGCAAAGGCGACCATCTGGACCCGAAGAATCCAAGCGGCAGGAACGGACAGTGTGTATCGCTTGCGCAGCGAGTGGAAAATGTCAAGGCAAAGGATATGATTGGGATTCCGTGGATGCTGGCGTTTGCATTGCGGGATACTGGCTGGTATCTGCGCTCGGACATCATCTGGCAAAAGGCAAACCCCATGCCGGAGAGCTGCAAAGACCGTCCGAGCCGCTGCTATGAACACGTTTTCCTGCTGACAAAATCGCGCAGCTATTACTATGACGCCTTGGCGATTGCAGAGCCGATGGCTCCGTCCTCCATCGCGCGCTACAAGCGCGGACGCATTGGCGGTAAATACGCCGAAGAAATTCCCGGACAGAATAAGGTGCAAGGACTCAATCAGACGCGCAGCGGCGGTTATTACGAAGATGGCGCAGTGCCAACTGTTCGGAATAAGCGCGATGTGTGGCAGATCAATCCGTTTCCCTACAAGGGCGGTCATTTTGCAGCATTTCCGCCCAAGCTGGTGGAAACGTGCCTGCTTGCAGGTTGTCCGCAGGGCGGTATCGTTCTGGACCCGTTTCTCGGCTCCGGCACGACCGCCGCTGTTGCAAAGCAGATGGGGCGGCATTACATCGGCATTGAGCTAAACCCGGACTACTGCGCGCTTGCCGAGCAGCGGATCGGAGGTGTGACGGAATGAACGTCTACACCCGGCAAGATTTGAGCGTCATGCAGGCGTGGCCGCTGGAACGCAAAATCCGCGTGACACAGGCAAAGATTCTGGAGTGGCATCACCACTACGGCGGCAAGGTCGCCGTTTCTTTTTCAGGTGGCAAGGATTCGACCGTGCTTCTTGATCTGGCGCGGCGCGCGTTCCCGGATCTGCCCGCCGTGTTTGTAGATACCGGACTGGAATATCCCGAAATTCGGGAGTTTGTAAAGACCGTACCGAATGTGACGTGGCTGCGGCCTGAAATGCCGTTTTCAAAGGTTCTGGAAACGTATGGCTATCCTGTCGTTTCCAAAGAGGTCGCACGGCGCGTCCACTATGCGCGGCAAGGCAGTTCATGGGCGCTGCGGCATTTGAACGGTTTCAATTCAGATGGCACGCCATCAAAATTCAACACGAGGTATATGAAATGGCGCGTCCTGCTGGATGCGCCATTTCTCATATCAGATAGGTGTTGCTCCGTGATGAAAGAGCACCCCTTGCATAAATATGCCAGAGCCAACGGTCTGCATATGATTCTCGGAACAATGGCAAGCGAAAGTGTGCGCCGCCAGAGCGCGTATTTGAAAAACGGCTGCAATGCCTATGATAAGCGTGAACCGACCTCACAGCCGCTCTCATTCTGGACAGAGCAGGACGTTCTGGCGTACCTCAAAATGACGGGCATCCCGTATGCGTCTGTTTACGGCGAGATCGTCGAAAAAAGCGGCAAGCTGGCAACGACCGGCGCAAAGCGTACCGGCTGTATGTTCTGTATGTTCGGTGTGCATCTGGAAAAGCAGCCGAACCGCTTTCAGCGCATGGCGCTGACGCACCCAAAGCAATATGAATTTTGTATCCACAAGCTCGGCTGCGGCGCTGTGTTGGATTTTCTCGGCGTGCCATACTGCCCCGGAGGTGACAGCACATGAGTAAACGCGCCCCAAAACTGCAATTTACTGATGAAGAACTCGCCGCGCCAGAGGTTTCCAAGGCAGCGAAGAAAGCGGCAAAGCGTATCGAGAAGCTGGAACAGCTTGAGGCAAAGATTCCAGTGAAAAACGGCACAGAAAAGCCGCGCCCAAAATCCAAGCTGCAACACGCCGTTCGGGATGCACCTGCTAAAGCGGTCCGTTCGGCGGCGCACCGGGAAATTCAGAAAAGCGAGGATGATAACGTCGGCGTGGAGAGCGTACATAAGCTGGAAGAAGCTGCCGAGCAGACCGTCCGCGCCGTGGAAACTGCGCACCGCTCCCACCAGCTCAAGCCGTACCGCAGCGCCGACCGCGCAGAAGCTCGCGCCGACAGCGCCAACCTTGACGCGCTACAAAAGCAGGTGCAGCAGAACCCGGAGCTGCAAAGCAATCCATATTCCCGCTGGCAGCAGAAGCGCGCCATCAAAAAGGAATATGCCGCGGCAAAGGCTGGCGGCGGCACGGTGCGTGCATCCGAAGTGACCGCCAAAGCCGCCAAACGCGCCGCAGAGGACACGAAAAAAGCGTCTGAGTGGATCGCGGAACACAAGAAAGGCTTTTTGATCGCGCTGGCAATTCTGCTCGTCGCGCTGTTTCTTCTGAACATCGCTTCGTCCTGCTCGGTGCTGGTCGAGGGCGGCGTAACGGCGCTCGGCGTATCGACCTATCCCAGCGAGGACAGCGATATGCTTGCTGCCGAAGCGCAATACTGCGCAATGGAGGCAGCGCTGCAAAGCAAGCTCGACAATTACGAAGCGACGCATGATTACGACGAGTATCACTTTGACCTTGGCGAGATCAGGCATGACCCGTATGTGCTGATCTCCGCACTCACGGCGCTCAAGGGCGGCGCGTGGACGCTTGACGAGGTACAAAGCGAGCTGCAAATGCTTTTTGATAAGCAGTACATCCTCACGGAAACCGTGGAAACCGAAATCCGCTATCGACCGGAAACAAGGCATGACGAGGACGGCGACCCGTACACCGTCCAAGTGCCGTATGAATACACGATCTGCACGGTCACGCTTGAAAATTTTGACCTCTCCCATGTGCCGGTCTATGTGATGAGCGAGGACCAGCTTGCACTCTACGCCTCCTATATGGCGACGCTTGGAAACCGCCCGGACCTGTTCGGTGATTCGGATTATGTAAACAGATATTACGGCAACGGGAGCGGCGGCAGCTATGATATTCCACCGGAGGCGCTGGAGGATGAAGCCTTTGCCGCTATCATCAAAGAAGCGGAAAAATATCTCGGTTTCCCGTATGTCTGGGGCGGCAGCTCCCCGGCGACCTCATTTGACTGTTCCGGTTTTGTCAGCTACGTTTACAACAACTGCGGCGTTGGCTGGAGCTTCGGCAGACTCAGCGCCGAGGGCATCCGACAGATCTGCTCGTATGTATCTCCGGCAGACGCAAAACCCGGCGATCTGATCTTCTTTGAGAAAACGTACAACACCACCGGCGCGTCGCACATCGGCATTTATGTGGGAAATCATACCATGCTGCACTGCGGCGATCCCATTCAATACACCAGCATTTCGTCCGATTATTGGCAGAGCCACTTCCTGCAATTCGGGCGGCTGGCACCACCATAAGGAGGAACTATGAACCCGAAAATCAACAAACTGAAAGCAGAGCGCGAGAAAAACAGCAAGAAGATTGCCGCCTTGCAGCAGCGAAACCGCGAAATCGACGATTCCATTCACGAGCTTGAAAATCTGGATATTGTCGGCATGGTACGAAGCTGCGGCATGACGCCGGAACAGCTTGCGGTGCTGATCCGGGCCAGCAAGGGCGCGACCTTGCCGCCGCTGCCCGCACAGCTTACAGAAACGGAGGAATCTGAATATGAAGAAGCGTAACAGCAGGCTGCTTGCCTGCGCACTGGCGGTTGTGCTCTGCATGACCGCCTTTTCCATTCCCACCTTTGCAGCCGGATACTACGCCTCGAACGAAAACGGCAACAATACACCGCCTGACGCGATTGAGAGCATTACCGTATCCACTGAAAATGTCAATCTCCCGGCAAACAGCAGCGCGTCCGGCATCCCAGCGTTGACTCCGGACGGCAATCTGACCAGCATTGACGATATTTTGCAGTCTGCCGCCTCCGTCAGCACGGAGGATAGCTTGGAGAACAAGCAGTTTATCACGGTCCAGAGCAAGAGCGGCAACACCTTTTATATTGTGATCGACCGCAGCGGCGATACCGAGAACGTCTATTTTCTGAACCTCGTCGATGAAGCCGACCTGATGGCGCTGATGGGCGACGATGCGGAACAGGCAGATGCAACGTGCATCTGCCAGACGCATTGCGCGGTTGGCGCGATCAACACGGATTGCCCTGTCTGCAAGGTCAGTATGCCGGACTGCATGGGAAAGACGCAGACCGTTCAGAAAGACCCGGAGCCGGTTACGGATTCCAAGCCGGAAGCGGCCGCAGACACGAAAGCAGACAGCGCGCAGGAAAAAAGCAATGCACCGCTGATCCTCTTGCTGCTCGTGCTTCTCGGCGGCGGCTTCGCGCTCTACTGGTTCATGCTCCGCAAACCCAAGCCGGACACCAAAGGCTCCGCCGACCTCGATGATTATGACTTCGGTGAAGAAGATGATGCGGATGAGCCGGAAGAAACCGTCGATGAGGACGAGCCGGTATGACATGGTTCACAGACAGTCCATTTGAGCGCATGATGCGGGAGGTTCCGAAGGCGCAGCCACCGGAGCTTGTGCCGCAGAAACCGGCGCCCAAAGGGCATCCCTGTTACGGCTGCGGGCAGTACGGCGCGATCTGCGTCCGCCCCTGTTACCGCGACCGTGAAAAACACACCAACGACAAAAAAGGAGAATAAAATGTATCAATTAGTTTATGTGAAGCTTCACATAAACAAGTTTATGTTGAGTCATACATTATGAGACGTAACCGTCTCAAACACCTCACTTTCCTTTGAAATTTTGAAAATAACTTCACATAACGTATCGCTTTCTTTGTTAGAGTAAGGTTGTATCTATCAACCAATCGCTTCATCGAAAGGAGTACATATGGAAGTGAAAACAACAGTATCTACGGCGGAATTGCTTCCGCCAATTTCTGCATTGAAGATTGAAATGCAGAAAAAAGGTTACAGCCCTTTAACTATGCGAGGGCTGGAAAATGTCTGGGATGCATTGCTTCGCTATGCATCCACTGTCCCTGCCACATCGTTTGATGAAAAGTTCAGGGAAGAGTTTCTGCGTGCAGAGTACGGATTCCGCATGGATCTGGAATACACAATGTACCGGGTAAGCCGGGCGCTGGAACTCTTGAAAAATTATATTGAGTTTGGCGTAGTCACTGGCTTTTCTAAGAAAGGTCTCCATGAATTTATTAACGGCTACCGTCCCCTCATGACCGCTTTTGCCGATGGCGAGGCACGCCGGGGGCTGGCAGAGGGATCTATGAAAAGTTTATGGTCGCGGCTGTACCGTCTGCATCTGTTCTTTATTGACAAAGGGGCAGATACCTTCGATACGGTTACCCGTGATATGATAAATGACTTTATAAAATATCTGGCGCCTTACTCAACAACCTATGTTTCGGAGAATCTGAGGATGCTCCGGCGGCTTTGCCTGTATGCTTTTCAGAACAATTATCATTCGGAAGATTTATCAGGCTGTGTCCCGTTTGTGAAAAACAGCCGCCAACAACGTCTGCCCGCCGTATTTACGGAAGATGAAACAGCAAAAATCCTGTCTTCGTTTGACAGGGAAAATCCTATGGGAAAGCGGAATTATGCCATATTTCTGCTTGCTGCAAGGATGGGGCTGCGTTCCTGCGATATAAAGGCCCTTGAGTTTGGTTTTATTAACTGGACAGAAAAAACTGTTTCTTTCACGCAGAAGAAAACCAAAAAGTACCTGACACTGCCGCTCCCCGATGATGTGGGCTGGGCGATTATAGATTATCTCAAAAATGGCCGCCCAGTTTCCGACAGCAAGTATGTTTTTATCCAGCACACGCCGCCCTATGGCCAGTACAAGGATTTAAGGAATGTACTTGTCAAACAGATGCGAAAAGCCGGAATAGAAACGCCTGCGAACAAAAGGATTGGGATGCATTGCTTCAGGCATAGCCTGGCGACTGCCATGCTGGAAAACGGCGTGCCGCTCCCCGTTATTTCCCAAACGCTGGGGCATGCCGACATAGCCAGCACGGAAGTGTATCTCCGGATCAATATCAGCCAGCTCAGGCTTTGTGCGTTGGAGGTTGAATTATGAGCCGGACATACAAGCCTTTCAGCGGGCCGTTCGCACCTATGCTGACAGAATTCCTGGCGCAGAAAAGGGCAACCGGGAACCAATATCTGGCCGGTTACTGGGTTTTCCGTAAATTTGACACCTTCTCCATGGACTACGACGTGGTTAACTATGCCCTGACGAAAGAAATCGTCGAAGCATGGGGACAGAAGCAGCCTAACGAAAGCGATGTTTACTGGACAAACCGTATCCTGTATTTACAGCAATTTGCCTCTTTTTTAGTAGGCCAGGGATACAGCGGTTACATTACCAAAGCCCATAAATCCAGCCGTTCGCAGTTCAAGGCATATGTCTTTACGCATGAAGAAATGAAGAAAATCTTCGCTGCGGTTGACGCTATGGATTTTTCGCCATGCTCCCCATACAAGCATCTGTCATTCCCACTGCTTTACAGGATGCTGTACGGCTGTGGCTTCCGTATTTCAGAGCTGTTAAATCTGAAACTTTCTGATGTAGATACGGAAAAAGGATGGGTTCATGTCCTCCATGCAAAAAATGACAGTGAACGTTTTGTCCCTATGGCAGAATCGCTTAACCAGCGCTGCAAAACATACATTTCAACTGTCCACAAAGGGCACAGCCCGGATTATCCGTTTTTCTTTAAAAGAGACGGCAGCAAATATACCGTAAGCAATATCGAAAAACATTTCCGGGAAATGATCTGGTTTGCAGGGATACCGTACCGGGGACAGAAAAGCGGACCGAGAGTTCATGATATCCGTCACACATTTATCTGCCACCGGCTGAATACATGGGCGCGTGAAAAAGCTGACCTGATGACGCTTCTGCCAATCCTTTCAAAGTATGTCGGGCATACAGGCGTACCGTCTACACAATGGTATTTGAAGCTCACTGCGGAAGCGTTTCCCGATATCCTTGAAGCAATGGAACAGTTGACGGGACAGGTATTCCCCACAGTCGGAGGTGTTGACTATGAGTAGAAAAGGTAAAAAGGATTTTGCTTACCACCTGTCGAGGTTTCTGTCCGTCTATCTTCCCGGCCAGAGAAACGTCAGCGAGAATACTGTCCTTTCGTATAAAGATACTTTCAAGCTAATCCTGCTGTTCGCAAAGGATGAAAAAAAGATGATGTCCAACCAGCTTTCTATCAGTGACCTGACACGTTCCTTTTTTGAGGAATTTATCCAGTGGCTGAAAGCGTGCCGAAAATGCAGTGTTTCTACCTGTAACCAGCGGCTGGGTGCAATCCATGCTTTCTTTATTTATCTCCAGTATGAAATGCCGGAGGCGGCAGCACAGTGTCAGGAAGTGCTGGCAATCAGGACTGCGAAAGCGCCTGAAGGACAGCTCAATTATCTGAGCGTAGAGGGCATTGCCGTACTGCTGTCCCAGCCTGACATAACTACCAAAACAGGAAGGCGGGACGCCGCCCTGCTGAGCCTTCTGTATGATTCTGGTGCCAGAGTTCAGGAGATTGTTGACCTGACAATCGGAGATGTCCGTTTTATATCCCCGGCAACGGTTAAGCTGACCGGGAAAGGCAAAAAAACACGGATTGTCCCGCTTTTGTCAGGGCCGGAGAGCCTGTTGAGGGCATATATGAAGGCTTATAAGCTGGAACAGGCTTCCAGTACGCATCCATTGTTCTGTAACCGCAGCGGTGCAAAATTTACACGGGCCGGCATTGCGTACACGCTGAAAAAATATGCGGATATGGCGCGCAGCGTATCGCCTGACTTGATACCGGTAACGGTAACTCCCCACTGTCTGCGGCATTCAAAAGCAATGCATCTGCTGCAAGCCAACGTAAATTTGATTTATATCCGGGATTTGCTCGGACACAGTGAAATCAAAACCACCGAAATCTATGCACGTGCAGATACCTCATTAAAACGTCAGGCTTTAGAAAAGGCCAGCCCGGTAAACCAGCAGATACAATATCCGGCATGGACGGACGATGATGATTTAATGAGCTGGCTTAATTCATTTGGTAAACAGTAACTATGTCCGCAACTTACATAGTCTCCCGGCGTAATTGTTGGGGGATTATGTGAAGTTGCAGAAAGGAGAAGTCTATTGAAATCAACAGAAAAAGAACAAAGCTTTTCATTTCCCGCTACTCAACATAAACTTGTGATTGCAGAAAAGCCGAGCGTGGCGCAGACTATCGCCGCCGCGCTTGGCATTAAGGGGAAACAGGACGGGTATATCGAGGGCGGCGGCTACCTCATTTCATGGTGCGTCGGGCATTTGGTACAGCTTGCGGAAGCTGCCGCCTACGGGGAGCAATATAAAAAATGGAGTTTTGACAGCTTACCCATTCTGCCGGAGGAATGGCAGTACGCCGTTGACCCGGACAAGGGGAAGCAATTCAAAACCATTAAAGAGCTTATGCACCGCGCCGACGTTTCCGAAGTGGTAAATGCGTGTGACGCGGGGCGCGAGGGTGAATTGATTTTCCGCTTTGTCTACGAAGTGGCGGGCTGCAAGAAGCCCATGCGCCGCTTGTGGATTTCTTCAATGGAGGACGGGGCGATTAAGGCGGGCTTTGCTTCCCTCAAAGACGGGCGGGACTATGGCGCGCTCTTTGCGTCCGCCCTCTGCCGCGCAAAGGCTGACTGGCTTATCGGCATTAACGCCACCCGGCTTTTCTCCTGCCTGTATGGAAAGACCTTGAACGTGGGGCGCGTCCAGACCCCGACCTTAAAAATGCTCACCGACCGGGACGCGGCTATCTCCCATTTCCAGAAAGAAAAATATTATCATGTGCGCCTTGATTTATCCGGCGCGGAAGCGGCAAGCGAAAGGATTTCAGACAAGGCAGAAGCCGACGCGCTGAAAGGGGCTTGCGAAGCGGGAAAGGCGGTATGCGTTTCCCTTACCAGAGAGAAGAAAACCGCAGCCCCGCCAAAGCTCTTTGACCTTACCTCTTTGCAGCGGGAAACGAACCGCATTTTCGGTTACACCGCAAAGCAGACCCTTGACCTTGCACAATCCCTTTATGAAAAGCGGCTCCTTACTTATCCGAGGACGGACAGCAGCTTTCTTACTGACGACATGGGCGGCACCGCAGCGGACATTATCGCGCTGCTCTGCGAAAAGCTCCCCTTTATGGCGGGCGCGGACTTCACGCCGGAGATTGCAAAGGTATTAGACAGCAAGAAAGTATCAGACCACCACGCAATCATTCCCACTATGGAGCTTGCAAAGGCTGACCCGGACGCGCTGCCGGAAAGCGAGAAGAATATCCTTACCCTTGCGGGGGCGCGTCTGCTTTTTGCCACCGCCGAGCCGCATATTTATGAAGCGGTTACGGCGGTTTTCTCATGCGCCGGGACAGACTTCACCGCAAGGGGAAAGACCGTACTTGCGGAGGGTTGGAAAGAGCTTGAACGCAGATACCGGGCGACGCTGAAAGATAAGCCCGAAGCAGAGGACGGGGAAAATGAGGGCGTGACGCTGCCGGAGCTTTCCGAGGGACAGAACTTTCCTAACCCCGCCGCAAAAGTAACGGAGCATACCACAACGCCGCCGAAGCCCCACAGTGAAGATATATGCTGTGAAAGGGGGATAAGAAATCACCCATAGAAAGGAGCGTTCCCATGAAACCCAAGAAATTAGGCAACGGTAAAATCACCGCCCTTTATGAGAGATTGAGCCGTGACGATGACCTCACAGGTGATAGTAACAGCATTATCAATCAAAAGAAAATGCTGGAGGACTATGCGAAAGCCAACGGTTTTACGAATTGCGTCCACTTCACAGATGATGGTTGGTCTGGTGGAAGTTTTGACCGCCCAAGTTGGAAGCGCATGATTGAGGGCATTGGAAAAGGCGAAATCGCTGCTGTCCTTGTTAAAGATTTGAGCCGCGTCGGTAGAGATTATTTACAGGTGGGCTTTTACACCGAAGTGATGTTCAGAGAGAAAGGTGTGCGGTTTGTTGCCATTACCAACGGAGTAGATAGCGACAAACGGGAAAGCAGCGAGTTTGCACCCTTTTTGAACATTATGAACGAATGGTATATTCGTGATTGCAGCCGTAAGATAACCTCTGTTTTACGGGCAAGAGGTATGTCCGGCAAGCACACAAGCAACCACTGTATCTACGGTTACAAGAAAGACCCCAACGACAAAGACCATTGGATTATCGACGAGGAAGCTGCCGAAGTAGTACGCCGGATTTATCGCATGGCCATTGAGGGAAAAGGCCCGTATGAAATTGCCCGCATATTGGCAACGGAAAAGGTTGAGCGCCCCTCTTACTATCTTGCACAGCGCGGTATGGGAAACCATCAATCAAACTACAATGCCGCAGACCCCTACACATGGCGCGGCGGTACAGTTGCCGACATACTCTCCAAGCAGGAATATATGGGGCATACGGTAAACTTTCGGACTTATAAGGAGAGCTATAAAGATAAGCGCGTCAAAATGACCCCCAAAGAGGATTTAGTCATTTTTGAGAACACACAAGAAGCTATCATCGACAAGGAAACATGGGAACGCGTACAAACTCTACGGAAAACCATTCGCCGGACAGACAGCATAGGAAAGGCCAATCCACTAACCGGCTTGATGTTTTGCGCGGATTGCGGTGCAAAGATGTATAACCACAGGGGCAAGGCCGGAAACGCGCGTGACTGGGCGGGCAGACCCAACGGGAAAAAGCGTCCGGATCGTGACGAGTACAACTGTTCCCGTTATGATTTGGGCAACCAGCATTATGATAAATACTGCACGACGCACCTTATTCGTACTGCTGTTGTAAACGAGCTTTTGTTGGAAGCCATCAAGGGCGTTTGTGACTATGCGTTGAACAATGAAGCTGAGTTTATGGCACAGGTCTGCTCCGCTTCCGAGGACAGGCAGGAAAAAGCTGCAAGATCCATTCGCCAGCGGAAGCAGCGCAACGAGAAGCGTACCGATGAACTGACCCGCCTAATCCGAAAGCTCTATGAGGACAATGTAAGTGGCCGACTTTCCGATACCCTTTTTGAACAAATGCTCAGAGATTTCGAGGCCGAGCTAAGCGATTTGACAGAAATCGTTTCCCAAGACCAACAGGAACTTGAACGCATAAGCAGGGAAACCATCAACGCCGAAAAGTTTCTTTCCCTTGTCAGAAAATATACAGACTTTTCCGAGTTGACCCCTGCCATGATAAATGAGTTTGTAGAAAAAATCCTCGTCCACCAAGCCCAGGGCAAAGGAGCAAGCAGAATACAGGAAATTGAAATTTTCTTTAATTTTGTTGGTAAGGTGGACATCCCTCACAAGGAAGTGGAACTGACCGAGGAAGAAAAGGCCGCGTTAGCGGAACAGGAACGCCGCCGAGCGAAAAAAGCAGAGTACAATCGACGCTATATGGAAAAGAAACGCAGGCAATGGAAAGAGCAGCAGGAGCAGGAGCAAGCCGAGCAACTGCCCCTTGCCGCCGAACAGAAAGGAGAACACATAGCATGAGCTAATTTATGTTTGACGGTCAAGAGCCGGAAAAAACAGAAATCTTGCGATAGGAACCGCCCGGACGAGGAATGGTTCACCGGGGCGGTTTCTATTTGAAAATCCTCATTTTCCCCAAGTCAAGAGCCGGGAAAAACACCCGAAAAATGCCCCTATTGCGTAACAGGGGCGCAGAAAGGAGAGTTTATGAGAACAGGGCTTACGAAGCAGGAAAAGACCACCGATATTTGGTTTGACGAGAAAAACCCGCTAATCCATATCCGCACACACAACACCGACTTAAAGAAGCGGCTTGCCGCCTACTCCGGACAGTACCCCGACCAGTGCCGCCAGACCGACGCAGACCCCGAAACGGGTTGCATGGAGTTTGAGATTGTAAAGGGGCGTTTCTCTTTCCGTCTGACCGCCCCATACAGTGAGGAACGGAGGAACGCCGCCAGCAAAGCGGCAAAGAAACATTCCGGCAACTTGACACACCCTATTCAAAAAGATGTGCTATAATTTTTTTGAAAAAGTTTCGGATTAGATGTAGTATTCGCCGCTGAAACCGTAGTATATAGGTGAAGCCGGAAAGGAGGCGGTGTGATGATAGAAGATGAGAAAATCATTGAAATGTTTTTTGAGCGTTCAGAGCAAGGCATACGGGAGCTGGATATAAAATACGGTAAAGTCTGCCACAAGTTATCGTATAACATTGTTAACAGCAGGCAGGACGCGGAGGAATGTGTCAACGACGCTTACTTAGGAGCATGGAACGCAATCCCCCCGGCGAACCCCCACCCACTTCTGACCTATATCTGTAAAATCGTTCGGAACATTTCACTGAAAATCTATTACAGAAAGGAAGCAGCCAAGCGAAACAGCACTTACACGATTGCTATGGAGGAAATCGAAGCCTGTATAGCAGACCCGAACACAGTGGAAGCTGAGATTGAAGCCAGAGAGTTAGCCCGTATCATTGAAAGTTTTCTGGACACGCTGACCGTCGAGAACCGCGTTATCTTCATGCGCCGCTATTGGTTTTCCGATAGCTGTAAAGACATAGCCGAGTTTGTAGGGCTTTCGGAGAAAAATATCTCCGTCCGGCTGACCCGTATCCGACAAAAAATGAAAAGCTATTTAGCAGAAAGAGAGGTATTCGTATGAACTCAAAGAAGTTTTCCGAAGCCATGAGCGAGCTTGACAGCAAGTATGTTGATGAAGCTATCAGCTACAAGAAGAAAGCCAAAAAGCCCATTTGGGTAAAGTGGGGGGCTATGGCGGCTTGCTTTGCAGTAATTGCTGTTTTAGGCGTAGGCGTATTTCAAAGTGGATTGTTCGGGAACAAAACTGACATTGCCACTTTGGACAACGGAAATGAAATCATCTTTGTAAAATCGGAAACTGCTGGCTCAAGCATTGACATTGACGGGACTATAACAACAAGGCAACTTACGGAAACGGAAGCTGCATCTCTTTTTCCAAACTTGACCGTTACAGCTCATGCAGTTTTTCGTGTTGATGATACTGTTTCCGACAGCAACAAAGAATTGATTGGTTTTGAGGGAAAAATCGAAAATGCCAAAGTGGTAATATCTACAACGGATATAGCACTACTTGATACGAAGATTGTAGGAAGTGAAGAAAGTAGCGAAGTAAATGGCACAAGCGTGACGGCAGGATATTTTGTAACAGACCGGAACAGCGTGGGAGAACAGAATGTAATTTACTATGCGACCTTTAAGTTGGGAGATAGCACCGTATATGTTGAAAATGCGGGTGCAAAAACTGAAAGCGAAAGTGTGAAAAACGATTTGGCTACCATTATCCAAGAGCTGATAAATAATGGTGCGCTTGACCTAAGTTCTTTCAACGGATAACCCCATGAAAATTTAATACTACCATCAGGACAGCCGAGCAAATCGACTGTCCTTTTTCTATGTCTACGGACAGAAAGGAGCGACCACCCATGACGAAACCGAGAGAGAAAACCCGCGAGGAATTGCAAGCCGAGATTGAGGACGGAAAGAAGAAAATCCGGCAGTTTGAGAACCGGGAAAAAATGTTGCGTCAGAAGCTATCCAAAGAGGAACGCAGAACACGCAGCCACCGCCTTATCGTCCGGGGCGCAGTCTTTGAAAGCATTGTGCCGGAAGCAAAGAACATGACCGACGAGGAAGCCACAGCACTTCTCCGGCTTGCCTTGACGAGTGAACCAGCGCGGGAATATCTGAAAAAACGAGCCGAGGGAGCGACAAGCTGAAAATCCCTTAGGAAATAAGGGCGCACTTATACACCCTTGCGGGCGTGTGCGCTCTGCCGAGGGCTT
>CDZG01054694.1_pt1 | contig 32026 bp, 30 predicted proteins | sample 557741 | NCBI WGS metagenome assembly CDZG01 (sample SAMEA3182086, study PRJEB8094) | gut metagenome | biome: human; feature: gut; material: Stool; isolation source: human stools | place: Canada | collected 2013-01-21
CCACCTTGCGGTGACCTTTTTCGACAGGCTGAGCAGGCAGTTTAGACTGCCTGCTTTTTGTTATAATTTTGCCTAAGATAAATATAGAATTTGAGGAAATTTTATATTATAATATATGATGTTAAACATTAGTCTGCGGTGCAGGCAAAAAATTGAATTCTGGGAGGAAAAAATGAAGAAAGTACAGTTTACGGAAACCGTGCTTCGTGACGCAAACCAGTCACTTATTGCGACAAGGCTTCCCTATGACAAGTTCGAGCCCATCCTCGAGAAGATGGATCAGGCCGGATTCTACTCCGTTGAATGCTGGGGCGGTGCGACCTTCGACGTCTGCCTGCGCTTTCTCAACGAGGATCCGTGGGAGCGTCTGCGCAAGATCCGCGCAAAAATGCCCAACACCAAGCTCCAGATGCTTCTGCGAGGCCAGAACATCCTCGGCTACAAGCATTATCCCGACGATGTCGTCCGCCGCTTCGTGCGTGCATCGGTCAAAAACGGTATCGACATCATCCGCATATTCGACGCACTTAACGATACCGACAATCTGAAGGTCGCTATCGAAGAGACTATCAAGCAGGGTGCAATGGCATCCGGCACGATCTCCTACACCACCAGCCCCGTGCACACGACGGCAAAGTTTGTTGAGATGGTCAAGGAGCTAAAGCAGATGGGCGTAAGCTCTATCTGCATAAAGGACATGGCCGGCATCATGACTCCGCAGAGCGCATACGACCTCGTTTCCGGCATAAAGGACGCCGTTGACCTGCCCGTCGTTCTGCACACCCACTGCACCACCGGCCTTGCATTCATGACCTACCTCAAGGGCATCGAAGCCGGCGCAGACGTTATCGACACTGCTATATCTCCCTTCTCCGGCGGCACCTCGCAGCCTGCGACCGAGACGCTTTACTATGCGCTCAAAGAGCTTGGCTACGATGTTGCGCTTGACGAGAAGATACTCATAGAAATGGCAAACTTCTTCAAGCCCATCCGCAACGATTACCTCGCCGACGGTACACTCAACCCCATCTCCATGACCACCGACACTCAGTGCCTTACCTATCAGATCCCCGGCGGCATGCTCTCGAACCTGCTCAGCCAGCTGAAGATGATGAACGCACTGGACAAGTTTGAGGAAGCGCTCATCGAAACTCCGCGTGTGCGCAAGGACATGGGCTATCCTCCCCTCGTCACCCCGACCAGCCAGCTCGTCGGCTCGCAGGCGGTTCAGAACGTGCTCGCAGGCGAGCGCTATAAGAACGTCGGTGCCGAGATAAAGGCCTACTGCCGCGGCGAATACGGCAGAACTCCGGCTCCCATCGACGAGGAAGTCCGCGCAAAGATCCTCAACGGCGAAAAGCCCATTGAGGGCCGCTATGCCGACACTCTTCCGACCGACACCTATGAAAAGGCCGCCGAGCACCTCGGTGATACCGCCAAGTGCGAAGAGGATGTCCTCAGCTACATCGCATTCCCCCAGGTTGCCGAGAACTTCTTTGAAAAGCGCCGCGAGGCAGAGGAAAAGGTCGTCCGCTACACCATTACCGAAGCCTGAGGAGGTTTAGACGATGAGTGATCTGATAAACATTTCCTTCGGCGACGCCGCGCTTACGGCTCTGCTGGGCTATCTTGTCGTTTTCTTCGGCCTTGTTCTTCTGATGGTCGTCGTTATCATAATGGGCAAGATCATGGTCAGCCGCGCAAACAAGTCAAAGGCGGCGGCGCCTGCCGCCCCTGCCGAGTCTGCCGCACCGGCTCCCGAAGCTCCTGCCGCTCCCGGCTCGGCCGGCGAGCTGAAGCTTTATGACACCGATCCGAAGGACGCAGCAATGATAATGGCCATCGTCGCCGACGCGCTCGGCAAGCCCATTAACCAGCTCCGCTTTATTTCCATCAAGGAGGTCAAGGAAGATGAAGTATAAGGTAACTTTAAATAACAGAACTTACGAGGTCGAGGTCGAAGAGGGCAAAGCAATGCTCATCGACGAGTACGAGGCCTATGCCCCTGCCGCTCCCGCCCCCGTAGCCGCAGCTCCCGTTGCAGCCGCTCCTGCCGCGGCGCCCGCTGCTCCTGCCGCACCTGCCGGTGCAGCCCTTGCAGCAGGCGAGGTCGTAAAAAGCCCCATGCCCGGCAACATTCTCAAGATCAATGTTTCGCAGGGTCAGAAGGTCAACGAGGGCGACGTGCTTATCGTCCTTGAGGCCATGAAAATGGAAAACGAGATCGTCGCAACCAAGTCCGGCACCGTCGCTCAGATCGTCACGGCAAAGGGCGCAGTAGTCGAGACCGGTGCTCCTCTTGTTGTCATAGCATAAGGAGGTAACGGATGGACATTCTGGGTACTCTCCAAAAGCTTTCGATGGAATCCGGCTTCGCCGCGTTTTTCGTCACCGACGGCGGCTGGAAAAACCTCATCATGATAATCATTGCCTTTGTGCTCCTGTACCTTGGCATAGTCAAAAAATTTGAGCCCCTGCTGCTGTGCGGTATAGCCTTCGGCTGCCTGCTGACAAACCTGAGCTACTTCATCGGCATGGGTGAGAACGCGCTGTATCACCCCGAGCTGTGGGAGGCCTTCCTCGATGAGGCAAGCCCCTATTATCACAGCTACGGCCATGTAATGTCGAACGCAGGCCTGCTCGACTTCTTCTACATCGGCGTAAAGGCCGGCATTTATCCCTCGCTTATCTTCCTCGGTGTCGGCGCGATGACCGACTTCGGACCGTTGCTGGCTAACCCCAAGAGCCTGCTTCTCGGCGCTTCGGCTCAGCTCGGCGTTTTCGTCGCATTCCTCGGCGCTATCGCTCTGGGCTTCACAGGTCCCGAGGGCGCTTCCATCGGCATCATCGGCGGCGCAGACGGCCCGACCGCAATATTCTTAACAACAAAGCTTGCGCCTCATCTGTTAGGACCTATCGCCATTGCGGCTTATTCCTACATGGCTCTGATCCCGCTCATTCAGCCGCCTCTTATGAAGCTTTGCACAACAAAGGAAATGCGCGAGGTGAAAATGGAGCAGGCGCGTGAGGTCTCCAAGGCCGAGAAGATCATCTTCCCGATCGTTGTCGCAACCTTCGTCATTCTGCTTCTGCCCTCGACCGCTCCGCTGGTCGGCTGCCTGATGCTCGGCAACCTCTTCCGTGAGTGCGGCGTGACCGACCGTCTGTCGGATACCGCTCAGAACGCGCTGATGAACATCGTAACCATCTTCCTTGCGACCTCAGTCGGCGCAACGATGGTCGCTCAGAACTTCCTGAGCGACGCAACGATCAAGATCATTATCCTCGGTCTGTGCGCATTCGCTATCTCTACCATCGGCGGTCTGCTCGGCGGCGTTGTCATGTACTACGCCTCCGGCAAGAAGATCAACCCCCTCATCGGCTCTGCCGGTGTTTCCGCAGTCCCCATGGCCGCACGCGTTTCCCAGGACGTCGGCAGAAAGTACAACAAAACGAACTTCCTGCTCATGCACGCAATGGGTCCCAACGTTGCCGGCGTTATCGGCTCCGCTATCGCGGCAGGCTTCCTGCTTTCTGTCTTCGGCGGCTGATAGATCTATCTTTTCAAGGCATGTGTCATATGGCACATGCCTTTTTTATTGCATTTTCATTGTAAAATGTTAATAAAATATCGTTTTGCGCAGCAAGGCTATTGACAATGCGCCGCAATGCGCATATAATCTAAAACACTTGTTACAAAACATTTGTTTTAAAACGTCAGTTTTAATTCAAGGAGAGATCTTAATGCCGCCGAAACCCAAATTTTCAAAAGAAGAGATAATAGATGCCGCACTCGATATCGTAAGCAGGGACGGAGTCGCGGCGCTCACTGCGCGCGAGCTTGGCGAAAAGCTCGGCTGCTCGTCAAGCCCTATTTTCACCGTTTTCAAAAGCATGGATGAGGTCATGCAGGCTATCCGCGTCGAAGCAATGCGGCGGTATGACAAATACGTCAGCCGTGCGCGCGACTACTATCCGTCGTTTAAGGCCATCGGCATTCTCATGCTGCGTTACGCCAAGGAGCAGCCGAAGCTCTTTCAGCTTCTGTTCATGACCGAAAATGCGCAGGCGCGGCGTTTTGACGATGTTTTCGATGCTTTGGGCGAAACGGCAAAGCTGTGCATAGAGTTTGTCACAGACGACTACGGCCTCACGGAAGAGCAGGCGCGCTTTTTGTTCCAGTACGTCTGGACATTCACCTATGGTGTGAGCGCAATGAGTGCAACGGGAATGTGTGATTTTTCCGAGGATGAGCTTATAAGCATGCTCGGCAACGAATTCATGTCCGTCATGAGCTTTATAAAGTCCGGCATGTACGGCAAGGCCATGACCGATATCCGCCCCATTAAGCGCGGCGACGGCGCGCTGCCCGACACCCGGAGCTTTGACGAACCGGCCTAAGCTCTGCCGATGTGCGCATGTTTGCCTTTTTGTTGCCCTTGTGTTGTACTTTAGTGTCAAAATCGCCATTATCGAGGCAAAAAACGCCCTGCGCAACCAACAGCAACCGCCGGTTGACACATTTTCCGCCCGGCTTTATTGCCTGCAACCGCAAAAAATGTTACTGTCAGCACACAATCCAACTGACAGGAGGAAATCAACCATGATACTCGCAGACAAAATCATCAATCTACGCAAAAAGGCCGGATGGTCGCAGGATGAGCTTGCGTCAAAGCTCAACGTAACGCGCCAGTCCGTTTCCAAATGGGAGGGCGCACAGTCGATTCCGGATATGGAGCGCATCGTCCGGATGAGCAGGCTATTCGGCGTGACAACGGACTATCTTTTAAAAGACGAGCTTGAGACCGAGGAGTTTTCCTCCGCCGATGCCGACACCGGCACCTCACTGCGCCGCGTGAGCATGGAGCAGGCGTCAAATTATCTGGCGCTGCGCAAGGCAGCCGCGCCGAGGATAGCCCTTGCAACGCTTTTGTGCATCGTCTCGCCGATCGTTCTGATCGTCCTTGCATGCGCGTGCGAGTCCTCTTATTTCGGCATAAGCGAGGACGCCGCAGCCGGTATCGGGCTTTGCGTTATGCTCTGCATCGTTGCCGCCGCAGTGGTCATCTTCATCCGCACCGGCCACGCATCGGCCGAGTTTGAATTTCTCGAAAAAGAAGAGTTTGAGACCGAATACGGCGTTGCAGGCATGGTAAAAGAGCGCAAAAAGGAATTCGGTGAGCAGTATTCGCGCCTGAACGCCGTCGGAACGGCGCTGTGCATACTCTCGGTCCTGCCGATCTTCGCTTCCCTCGCGTTTTCTGCGCCCTATATATGGGCAGGCATTTCCGTCGCAGCGCTTCTGCTTATTGCCTCGTTCGGCTGCTATGCCTTCATACGCGCAGGAGTTTACAACGCGGCAATGGATAAGCTTCTTGAGGAGGGCGACTACACGCGCGAGAACAAGCGCAAAAACTCCGTTTTCGGCGCGATAAGCACGGCCTACTGGCTCGTTGTCACGGCGCTTTTCCTCTACCTCAGCTTCGGTCCGAGCGGCAACGGTCAGCCCGGCACGCTGTGGTATATCTGGGCCATCGCCGGCATTCTGTACGGCGCGATCGTTGCTTTTAAAAACGTTTTTGTCCGCAAAGGCGGCAAGAGATAGGAGCTTATATGGAGCAGCATATAATTGAAATATCACATCTGAATAAAAGCTTAGGCAGCATAAAGGCCGTAAGCGATCTTTCGTTTCATGTGCGGCGCGGTGAGCTGTTTGCTTTTCTCGGTGTCAACGGAGCCGGAAAGAGCACGACCATATCCATCATGTGCGGCCAGCTCAAGGCCGACAGCGGCAGCGTCATCATAAGCGGCCACGATGCCGGCAGCGACATTGCGCAGATAACGCGCAAGCTCGGCGTCGTGTTCCAGAGCAGCGTGCTCGATAAGCCGCTGTCGGTGCGCGATAATCTTGAAAGCCGCGCCGCGCTTTACGGCATAACGGGAACGGAGTTTGAAACAAGACTCGGTGAGCTGTGCGAGCTTCTTGATCTTTCCGAGCTTCTTGACCGCAGCGTCGGCAAGCTCTCCGGCGGTCAGCGCCGCAGGATAGACATTGCCCGCGCCCTGCTGCACAGGCCGGAGATCCTCATTCTCGACGAGCCGACCACCGGCCTCGATCCGCAGACGCGCAGACTCTTGTGGAGCGTTGTGCGCTCGCTGCGCGAGAAAGAGAACATGACCGTTTTCCTCACGACGCACTATATGGAGGAGGCCGCCGACGCGGACTATGTCGTTATTCTCGACAGCGGCCGCATAGCCGCCGAGGGCACGCCCCTTGCTCTTAAAAACGCGTACACCGGCGACTACATAACCTTTTACGGCGCGCAGCCCGAGGCGCTGAGCGCTCTGGGGCTTGAATATGAAGCTCTGCGCGATGCGTACAGAGTATCCGTTGCAAACACCGCCCAGGCTACAAAGCTCATAACGGAGCATCCCGAGCTTTTCGTCGATTACGAGATAACCAAGGGCAAAATGGACGATGTTTTCCTCGCCGTGACCGGCAAGGCTCTTTCGGGAGGTGGCGATTCATGAAAACGCTTTTAATTCTCACAAAGCGCAACTCAAAGCTCTTTTTCAAGGACAAGGGCATGTTCTTTTCCTCGATGATAACTCCGGCGATACTGCTGGTTTTGTATGTAACGTTTTTGTCCAACGTCTATCGCGACAGCTTTTTATCCGCACTGCCCGATGGCTTTACGCTTTCCGAGAGCATCATCGACGGCGTTGTCGGCGGTCAGCTTGCCTCGTCGCTGCTGGCAGTCTGCTGCGTGACTATCGCGTTCTGTTCAAACCTTCTGATGATCCAGGATAAGGTCACAGGCTCTGTTCGCGACCTCACCGTCACGCCGGTAAAGCGCAGCGTGCTTGCAATGGGCTACTTTGCCTCGTCCGCTCTCGTCACGCTCATCGTGTGCCTTGTCACCTGCGGCATATGCTTTGCATACCTTGCCGCGATCGGCGGATGGTTTTTAAGCGGCGGCGATATTGCGCTTATACTTCTGGACGTTTTTCTGCTTACGCTGTTCGGCACTGCACTTTCATCCTGCCTGCACTATTTTCTCACGACTCAGGGGCAGCTTTCGGCCGTCGGAACGCTTGTAAGCGCAGGCTACGGCTTTGTGTGCGGCGCATACATGCCCATGTCAAACTTCCCCGTCGGGCTTCAGAAGGCGCTTTCGTTCCTCCCCGGCACCTACGGCACGAGCCTGCTGCATAACCACTGGATGCGCGGCGCGCTCGACGAAATGGGCAGCAGCGGCGTGCCCTCGCAGGTGATCTGCGCGATACGCGACGGCATTGACTGCAACATTTATTTTTCCGGCAAGGCCGTCTCCGAGCCTGCAATGTTTCTGATCGTTGCCGGTTCGGTGCTTGTCGTAACTGCAATTTACATCCTCATAAACGCACTGTGCCGCCCAAGATACGGAGACAGATGACAAGCAAGAAATAAACGCACTTAACGCCTTAACGCACTGAAAAAAGGAGATAGAAACATGCTCGATATCAAAGAACTTACAAAATGCTACGGCGAGAAAAGGGCTGTCGATGACCTCAGCCTGCACATAGCCCCCGGAACGATCTACGGCTTTATCGGCCACAACGGCGCCGGTAAGACGACGACGCTCAAATCCGTTGTCGGCATCCTCGATTTTGACGAGGGCGAGATACGCATTAACGGCGTTTCCGTCAAGGATGATCCCATCGCGTGCAAGAAGGTACTTGCCTATATTCCCGATAACCCCGATCTGTACGAATACATGACGGGCATAAAGTACTTAAACTTCATTGCCGACATTTTCGGCGTAAGCCCCGAGGACAGAAAGGCTCGCATTGAAAAATACGCAGACCTGTTTGAGCTGACAAAGGACCTGGCTCAGCCCATTTCCGCTTACTCGCACGGCATGAAGCAGAAGCTTGCCATCATTTCGGCATGGATACACGCGCCCAAGCTCATCATCATGGATGAGCCGTTTGTCGGCCTTGACCCGAAGGCCGCGCACATCCTCAAGGGCATGATGCGCGAGCTGTGCGACGAGGGCGGCGCGATATTCTTCTCGACCCACGTTCTCGAGGTCGCCGAAAAGCTCTGCGATCAGGTTGCCATCATAAAGGGCGGCAAGCTCATCCGCTCGGGCACGATGAGCGAGGTCAAGGGCGATGACAGTCTGGAGGAAGTATTCCTTGAGCTGGAGGATGAGTCATGCTGAAAATTCTTCTGAAAAAGCAGCTTTACGAGCTAAACAGCAGCTTTTTCTACGACCGCAAAAAGGGCAAGGCGCGCGCGAAATCGACGAGCATCCTGTTCATCGTTCTGTACGCGCTGCTGATGATCGTCGTCATAGGCGGCATGTTCGCCGCGATGTCTTTCATGCTGTGCAAGCCCTTTGTCGGTCTGGGACTTGACTGGCTGTATTTTGACATGATGACGCTTATGGCGCTGTTCCTCGGCGTTTTCGGCGGCGTTTTCAACACATATTCAAGCCTTTACAAAGCAAAGGACAACGACCTTATGCTCTCGCTGCCCGTGCCGACGAAGTACATTCTCCTGTCGCGTCTTATGGGCGTGTACCTCATGGGGCTTATGTTCAGCGCCGTTGTCATGCTTCCGGCGATCATTGTTTATTTCATCGTCGCAAAGCCTGCATTCGCCGGAGTTTTCGGCAGCATCCTGCTTACGATCCTTGTGAGCGTTTTCGTGTTCATCCTCTCCTGCCTGCTCGGCTGGGTGGTCGCGAGGGTGAGCGTTCATCTCAAGAGCAAGTCGCTCATCGTCGTTATCATCTCGCTTGTTTTCTTCGGTCTTTACTACTTTGTGTGCTTTAACGCCTATGATCTTATCGAGCAGCTTGTCCTGAACGCCGTGACCGTCGGCGAAAAGCTCATGAACTCGGCATATGTTCTGTATATCATCGGCGACTGCGGCGCAGGCGGCTGGCTGTCGATGCTGTACACAACGCTTGCCGTTGCCGTGCTGTTTATCCTCACCTATCGCATTCTCGCGCGCAGCTTTATCAAGATCGCAACGACCTCCGACAAGGTTGCAAAGCGCGAATACCGCTCGCAGACGGCTAAAATGCGCAGCACATCCTCCGCGCTTCTGCACCGCGAGCTTTCCCACCTGCTCTCAAGCCCGACATACATGCTCAACTGTGCCCTCGCCACTCCGATTCTCCTCATTGCCGGTGTGTTTTTGCTCATAAAGGGCGCGGACCTTGTATCGATATTTGAAATGATCGCTCTTCCCGACGGCTTTTTCACCGCCCTGCTTGCATTCGGCGTGTGCGTCCTCGGCGCAATGAACGACCTTACCGCGCCCTCCGTTTCGCTTGAGGGCAAGGGACTTTGGATAGCGCAGTCGCTGCCTGTGCAGCCCAAGGCCGTGCTCCACGCAAAGCTCAGGCTCCACATGCTTTTTACGGTCATCCCCGAGCTGTTTTGCAGCGCGTGCATCTGCATCGTGTTCCGCCCCGACTTCGTCTCCGGCCTGCTGTGCGTCATTCTGCCGCCGGTGTTCACGCTGTTTATAGCCGCGTTCGGCCTGATAATTAACCTCAAAAAGCCCAACCTCAACTGGCAGACCGAGGCCATCGCCGTCAAGCAGAGCATAGGCGTTCTCATCGCGATGTTCGGCGGCTGGGTGATCGCGGCAGTTCTCGGCATAGCCTACTATCTGCTGTACGCGGTTATCGGCTCGACGGTGTTTTTGTGCATCGCAGTCGTGCTGCTTGCGCTTTTATCCGCGCTGGAGCTTAAGTGGATAAACACACGCGGCAGCGAGATATTCAGGTATCTGTGATGAAGGATATTTTAAACAAGCTGCTCATCATAGCAAGCGTAGGTCTTGCCGTAGCAGGCGTGATATTTCTCGTCATAGCGTTCACCGGAAAATTCGACGGCACATGGCCGCTCGCGGCCTCGCTTATCTGCATAGTGCTTTCAAATATCTTCAATATTATCCGAATCAGACAGGGTAAATGAAAAAATTCCGTATCTTTTCGATACGGAATTTTTTCATTTATTTTATTTCGGGTTTACAGGCCGTATTCTTCGGCAAGCTTTTTGAACGCCGGCAGCGAATTCTCAGCCGTTTTTTCGGACACGCAGTAGGCAAGGCGCGCATAGCCTACAACGCCGAAGCTGTCCGACGGGACAAGCAGTATCTCAAACTTTTTGGCCTTTTCGCAAAATTCCCCGGCGCTGTCGCCCTTTGGCGCTTTTATAAACAGATAAAACGCGCCGTCCGGCTTTACGCAGTCAAAGCCCATGCCGGACAGGGCATCATACAGCGTGTCGCGATTTTTGGCATAGCTCGTGATATCCGGCCGGACATCAGCGCACTGTGCGAGCATGTGCTGCATAAGGCTCGGCGCGCAGACATAGCCCAGCGCTCTGCCTGCTCCGCACACTGCCGCGAAAACCTCCGCGCTGTCCCTGACGCAGGGCGGCACCATTATGTAGCCGAGGCGCTCGCCCGGCAGCGACAGGGACTTCGAGTAGGAATAGCAGACGATCGTGTTGGGGTAAATGTTCGGAACGAACGGAACCTCAACATCACCGTAAACAAGCTCGCGGTAAGGCTCGTCGGCAATGAGGTAAATGCTCTTTCCCTTTTCCTCCTGCGCGGCCTGAAGGATCTTGGACATGACTCTGAGCGTCTGCTCGCTGAGTATCGCGCCCGAGGGGTTGTTCGGCGAGTTTATGATAACTGCCGCAACGCCCTGCTCGACAGCGTTTTCAAACGCCGCCATGAACGGCTGCATATCGTCCCCTGCCGGCGGAACTATCAGGACCTCCGCTCCGGCATTTTCGGCAAACACCTTGTATTCCGGGAAAAACGGCGCAAGCACCGCGACCTTCTCGCCCTCGGAAACAAGGGCCGACATGACTATCGACAGCGACGAGGAAGCGCCGGAGGTCAGGTAAATGCTCTCGGCCGGTATATCATATCCGGCTCTTTTGCTCTCCTGCGCCGCAGCAGCCTTGCGCGCGGTCATTGCGCCGGGGGCTGCCGTGTATCCGTGCAGGGCTAAGCTCTCCTCGTTTTGGAGAAGCTCGATAAGCGTGTTTTTCACCTTTTCGGGCGTCGGAACATTGGGATTTCCTATGCTGAAATCAAAAACATTTTCGCTGCCTATCTCGCTGCGGCGCGCGTCGCCGTAGGCTGCGATGGCGCGTATGGCCGAATCGCTTTTGCCGAGTGCAAGCATTTTCTTCGCTATCATGGTGCTGCTCCTTTCCGATTTATCGTGTGTGTTGTTTTATCTGAGGTCTGCCAGCTCGTATATAAGTCTCTCGGTCTTATCCCAGCCGATGCAGGCGTCGGTGATGCTCTTGCCGTAAACGCCTCCGTCGGGCTTCTGGTTGCCGTCCTCGATGTAGGACTCGATCATAAGTCCCTTGACCAGGTGCAGGATATCGTCCGAGTGGCGCGTGCTGTGCAGGATCTCCTTTGCAATGCGCGGCTGCTCGTCCCACTGCTTGCCGGAGTTTGAGTGGTTCGTATCGATAACGACCGCCGGGTTTTTAAGGCCGCTTTTTGCGTAAAGCTCGCACAGAAGCTTGATATCCTCGTAGTGATAGTTGGGTATCGTTCTGCCGTATTTGTTTGACGAGCCGCGCAGGATCGCGTGTGCAAGCGGATTGCCCTTGCTCTGCACCTCCCAGTTTGAGTAAACGAAGGTGTGCGGATGCTGGGCGGCGGTGATGGAGTTCATCATAACGGAAAGATCGCCGCTGGTGGGGTTTTTCATGCCGACAGGCAGATCAAGGCCGCTTGCAGTGAGCCTGTGCAGCTGGTTTTCGGCGGATCTTGCACCGACCGCAACATAAGAGAGCATGTCCGACAGGTAGTGGTGGTTTTCGGGATACAGCATCTCGTCTGCGCAGGAAAAGCCCGTTTCGGCAATCACCTTCATGTGCATTTTGCGTATCGCTATAAGGCCGCGCAGCATATCCGGCGAGCTGTTCGGGTCGGGCTGATGGAGCATACCCTTGTAGCCGTCGCCGGTCGTACGGGGCTTGTTGGTGTAAACGCGCGGAACGATGAGTATCTTGTCTTCGACCTTCTCCTGAACCGTGCGCAGGCGCGAAATGTAGTCGAGCACCGAGTCCTCGCGATCGGCAGAGCACGGGCCTATGACGAGCAGCAGTCTGTCATCCTCGCCGGTGAATATTTTCCTGAGTGCCTCATCGGTGATCTTTTTTCTCTCGGCAAGCTCGGGAGTTATCGGGTACATTTCCTTTATTGCCTGCGGCGTGGGCATTTTTCTTTTGAATTCCATGTTCATGACTCATCATCCTCTTTTTTAACATCAAAGTATTTTCTGCGCTCTGTGGAAAGGCGCATCATCCGGCGTATCGTTTCGCGGTCTCCGTTTGCTATGCTGTTGCGCATAAGCTCGAACTTTTCGGAGAAAAGATCCATCTGGCGAACAAGCTCGTCACGGTTGAGCAAAAACAGCTCGCTCCACATTTCATCGTTTATTTTTGCAATGCGCGTAAGGTCGCGGAACGAGTCGCCCGTGTAATCGACAAGGTGGTGCGAATCCTTGCACACCATAAGCGAAACTGCAATGCAGTGCGCAAGCTGCGAGAGAAAGCCGATCATCTCGTCATGCTTTTCCGGCGTAAGCTCCGCTATCATGCGAAAGCCCATTATTCTTCCGAGCTCCTTGCAGGTCTCGATGGCCTCGGGCGTATTCTTATCCGTGGGCGTTACGATATAGTTTGCGCCCTCGAATATCTCCATGCGCGCGTTTTCAACGCCGCTGCACTCGCGGCCGGCCATGGGGTGCGCGCCGATGTACTCAAGGTCCGGCCGCAGCATGTTCTGAATTTTATAAATTATGCTACATTTTACGCCGGTGACGTCGGTTATAAGCGCGTTGGGCTTAATGTACTGCTGATATTTCTCTATCCACTCGACGAACGCATGCGGATACATTGCAAAAACCAGCAGGTCAAACTGCCCGATGTATTCGGGGTCGATCTCGGCTCTGCCGTGCTTTATTATCCCCTCGCGCAGGGCATAGTCTATCGTCTCCTGCCGCCGTGCGACGGCGCCGACCTCAAAGCCGTGCGAGGTGAGCGACTCGGCGTAGCTGCCGCCCATAAGGCCAAGGCCGAGTATAAGTATTTTTGTGTTTTTATCAAGCTTCATATTCTGCCTCCAAACCGATGGAGCTAAGTGCGTCAAAGTAATTCGGGTAGCTCTTGCGCACCGCCTGAGCACCGTCAATAACGCCGCCTGTTATGCTGCACAGTATCGTCAGCGCCATGACTATGCGGTGGTCGTTGTGCGACGAAAGCTCCCTGTCCGGCGCGCTTATCCTCCCCGGCTTTATTGTTACGCTGTTTTCGTGCAGCTCGGTCTTGATGCCGAAGGCTTCAAGCTCCTGCGCCATAACGGCGGCTCGGTCGCTCTCCTTTATCCGCAGTCTGCGCGTTCCGGTAAAGCGCGCTCCGTTCCCTGTAGCCGCTGCCAGAGCAAACAGCACCGGGCCGAGGTCGGGGCAATTTGAAATGTCAAGCTCCGCGCCGGGCTGTGTAAGCTCCCGGAAATACTCAAGGCACACTCTGTCGCCCTGTATGCTGTTTTCGTTCAGACCGTTCACATTAACTCTGCCGCCGATGAGGTTAAACGCCTCGAGCGCCGCGGCATTTGACCAGTCGCCCTCAACGGTCTTATCTCCGGCAGCATACCGCTGTCCTCCGGGAACGGCAAAGGTGTTTTTCTCATGCTCTGCGATTTTTATGCCGAACGAGCCGAGCGCCGCGGCGGTAATGTCTATATACGCTCTGCTCTCGACCGGCGGAAGGATCTTTATCACGCTGTCGCCGCTAAGCAGCGGAAGCGCAAACAAAAGTCCCGTTATGAACTGGCTGCTGACATCGCCGCGCAGGACATACTCGCCTGCCGTAAGCGCACCGAAAAACTCGATTCCGCCGCTGTCTTTTTTAATTTCGATGCCCTTATCGCCGAGAAGCTGCTCGTATATTCCGACGCCTCGCTCAAGCAGCCGGGGTGTACCCTCAAACCTTACTCTGCCGCCGGTGAGCGCAGGCGGTATCATAAAGCGCAGCGTGCTTCCGCTTTCGCGGCAGCGAAGCACCGCACCCTCGGGTGTTTTGCCCGTTTTGCCGCATATTTTCACCGTGTCGCCGAGCTTTTCGTATCTTGCGCCGAGCGCGGCAATGCAGTCGAGCGTTGCGAGCATATCCTCGCTTTCGGAAATTCCGTGTATCGTGCTCTCGCCCTCGGCGAGGGCGGCGCATATCATCAGGCGATGCGCATAGCTTTTCGACGGCGGCGCGCTTATCTCGCCGCAAAGGCGCGACGGACTTATTTTAACCTTCATTTTTCTCTCCGATGTAGTCGATAAGGAAATCCAGCGCCTCGTTATAGCCGTCAAGCCCGTGTCCGCAGATGGTCTTGACCGCAGCATCGCGGATGTAGCTCACCTGTCGGAACGCCTCGCGCTCGGACACCTCGGAGATGTGCACCTCCACCGTCGGTATGCCGACGCCCTTCACCGCGTCCGCTATCGCGACCGAGGTGTGCGTATATGCGGCCGGATTAAAAACGATGCCGTCAATGCCGTCAAAATACGCCTTCTGTATTGCGTCAACGAGGTCGCCCTCGTGGTTTGACTGATAAAACTCGACCGTGACGCCCTTTTCCTCGGCGTGCTCGCTTATCAGCTTCAGCAGATCCTTATAGCTTTGTCTGCCGTATATCTCCGGCTCTCTTATGCCGAGAATGTTTATATTCGGCCCGTTGAGTACGAGTATTTTCATTCTCCCAGCTCCTTTAATATCGCGTCGGCCTCCGCCTCGGGCGTGGTGTTTGCGTCGATGCGGATCTCTGCTGCCGCAGTGTAGATATCGTATCTCTCTGCATAGAGCTTCTCAAGCGCGCTGCGGCGCGAGGCAAGCGGTCTGTCGTCGGTCGCGATGAGATTTTCCGGCGCGCGATCCAAAAATACGATCGTTCCGTTCTGCTTGAGTGCTCTCACGTTTTCCGGATCGAGCACAGCTCCGCCGCCGGTCGCAATGACCTTGCCGCCGGTCGCGGCAAGCTCGGCGATCGTCTCTTTTTCAATGCGCCTGAACTCCGGCTCGCCGAATTTGGCGAAGAAATCGGAAATGGACATGCCGATTTTTTTGACGATGTATTCATCCGTGTCGGCAAGCTCCTTGCCGCATTTTTCGGCCAGTATCCTGCCCACGGTGGTCTTGCCGCTTGAGGGCATGCCGACGAGGACAATGTTCTGCTTTGCGCTTTTCACGCTGTCAAACGCGCGTTTTATAAGGCTCTCGTCAAGCTCGATGCTCTGGAACACAGCCGAGGCGTAAACCGCCTGAGCCGAGAGCATGTACAGTCCGCCCTCTGCCGGAATGCCCCGCTCCTGCGCATCGAGTATAAGATTTGTGCGCAGGGGATTGTATATCGCGTCGAGCACGCCCTCAAGCTTCGGGAACGATGAAATGTCCATCGGTCTGCCCTCGACCTTCGGGAACATGCCGGCAGGCGTTGCGTTTATGATGATCTGCGCATCATTGTGCTCCTGCACTGCCTGCTCATATGTTATGCTGCCGCCCTTTCCGCTGCGTGAAACGTAATCAACGCTCGCCGCGCCCATAAACTCTGCCAGAGCGTGCGCCGTTTTCGATGCGCCGCCGGTGCCGAGGATGAGCACCTTTTTGCCCTTCATGTCAACGCCTGCATGCTTTGCAAGCGCCAGCATGCCGGGAAAATCGGTGTTGTCGCCGTAAAGCTTGCCGCTGCGGTTTACGACGGTGTTCACCGCGCTGATGCGCTTTGCCGTTTCGGATATCTCGTCAAGATACGGGATAACGTCCTGCTTGTAGGGTATCGTAACGTTTATCGCGTTAAACTCGCGCTTTGTCATAAACTCGCCCAGCTCGTCCGGTCTAAGCTCATGCAGCTCGTATTCATAGTCTGCTATCTGCGCGTGAATTTCGCACGAATAGCTGTGCGTCAGATGCTCGCCGATAAGTCCGTATTTCACCTGTCATCTACTCCTTTCGTCAGCACATCCGTACCGTATCGCAGGCTGAGCATATCCGCAACGCACAGCGCCGCAACGCTGTCGAGCACCGGGCATATCCTGCGGATTATCGCCGGGTCATGCCGCCCGTGGATGCTCAGCTGAGTATTTTCGTTTTTTATAAAGTCAACCGTGTCCTGCTGCTGCGCAATGGACGGCGTCGGCTTGACGGCGCAGCGGAAAATGATCGGCATGCCGTTTGTTATGCCGCCGTTAATACCGCCGTTATTGTTCGTCGTCGTGACTATCCTGCCGCCGGACACTCTCAGTGGGTCGTTGCACTCGCTGCCCTTCATATCCGCGGCGGCAAAGCCTGCGCCGAACTCAATGCCCTTAACTCCGCCGAGGCTGAACGCCGCGTGGGAGATCACGCTCTCGACGCTGTCAAACCACGGCTCGCCGACTCCTGCCGGAGTGCCGCATATGACGGTTTCCGTAACGCCGCCGACACTGTCGGCTTCTTCACGCGCTTTCAAAATGCGCTGCGCCATTTCCTCGCCGCACGCATCGTCGAGCACGGGGAAGCTTTTTTCGTTGAGCGATTTTATATCGCTTTCAATGTCGCCGAGCTTTCTGTCCGAAACGCCGGCGCACTTTGCGATGTGCGTTGCAAGGCTTATGCCTATGCCCTCGAGCGCCGGGATGATAACGCCGCCTGCCGCAACGAGCGCCGCGGTTATCCTGCCGGAAAAATGTCCGCCGCCGCGATAGTCCTCAAAGCCGTGATACTTGCAGTAGGCCGAAAAATCGGCATGCGCCGGACGCGCCGGGCCGTAGTTATAGTCGCGGCTTCTGGTGTTCTCGTTTGGGATGACTATGGTCAGCGGAGTGCCGGTCGTTCTGCCGGAGAACACGCCGCTTATGATCTCAAACTCGTCCTTTTCCTGCCGGGGCGTATCCAGCGACGAGGACGGGCGGCGGCGCGTGAGCTGCCGCGCGATGAAGTCCTCATCTACCTTTATTCCCGGTGCGAGTCCGTCTATCACGCAGCCGACCGCCGCGCCGTGACTTTCGCCGAATATCGTCAGGCAAACGCTCTGACCGAAGCTGTTTTTCATCTTTAGCCCTCCAAACGCGAGAGTATCTCGTCGGCGCTCATGCGGCAAAGGCGGAACGATCCGATCTCGTCAACGATCACCGCCGCAATGCCGTCGGAGGCCATTTTCTTATCGTGCTTCAAAAACGGCATAAGCTCCTCGGCGCTCTGCCCGATCTTTGAAGGCAGGCCGTATTTTTCAAGCACCGACTTTATCCGAGCCGCGGCATTATCTCCGCTCATCGGGATCATGCCGAGCGCAACGCACTCGCCGTGCAGGAGCTTTCCTGCGTTGAAGCTCTCGACCGCATGTCCGATCGTGTGGCCGAAGTTTAGCACCTTTCGCAGTCCCGTCTCGCGCGGATCCTGCTCAACAACGTTCTTTTTTATCATCAGCGCGCGGTAAATGATCTGCGGAAGATCGGCCGTGAGGTCTGCGCTGTTTTCGATAAGCTCAAACAGCTCTTTATCGTTCGTCGCCGCCATTTTTATCGCCTCGGCAAGACCTGCCATGAGCTGGCGGCGCGACAGCGTTTCGAGCACCTCGGGGTCTATGATGACCTTTTTGGGCTGGTAAAACGCGCCGACGATGTTTTTAACGCCCCCGAAATCTATCGCCGTTTTTCCGCCGATTGAGGAATCGACCTGCGACAGAAGCGTTGTCGGAATATTATAAAAATCCACGCCGCGCATGTAGCAGGATGCTGCAAAGCCGCTCAGGTCGCCTACGACGCCGCCGCCGACGGCAACAACGCAGTCGACTCTTGTAAACGACTTATCGAGCATCTCGGACAAAAGGTGCCGGAGTTCGTCAAAGCACTTGCTCTGCTCGCCCTGCGGTATGGTGACGATCGCCGCCTCGCTGCACTGCGCGGCAACGGTCTCGGCGTACTGCGCCGGAACTCCGCTGTCGGTAACGACGAGCACGCGGCGGTTCAGGTTCAAGAGCTCACCGGCCTTTTTAATTGCGCCCGGCTCGAGCACGATGTCATAATTCCATGTATCGGTCTTTACGGGGACGATCATATCTGTCACTCTCCGATTTTAAGATTTGAGTAGTAGGTTCCGACGAGCTTGAGCTTTGCGCAGATAGCCGACAGCTCGCGGAGCATATCCTGTCCGTTTTCGTTGTTTATGTTTCCCTCGGCCTCGATGTAGAAGAAGTAGTTCCATTGCAGATCCTTCATCGGGCGCGAGCGCAGGTTGCGCATATTAAAGCCGTGCGAGCCGATGATGTTGAGCATCTGTGCAAGCGAGCCGGCCTCGTTTTTGACGGTGAACACGAGGATGAAGTTCTCCTCGGCGCGGCTCGACATTGAAGCCGGCCTGTTCTGCGCACGGGAGAGCGCCGCAAAGCGCGTTGTGTTTATCTTGCTGTCGTTAATGACCTTATCAATAATATCAAGATCGAAAATTTTGCTCGTCTCATCCGAGGCTATGGCGGCAACCGTTGCGTCGTTTTTCTCCTTGACGTACTGTGCGGCCAGCGCCGTGTTTGAAAACGTCTCGGTCTCAAAACCGTGCGCGCGGATGTACTCGCCGCACTGCTCAAGCGCCTGCGGATGGCTTATAACAGTCTTTATGCTGTCTAGCGACGCGCCTTCTACGCCGAGCAGATTGTGCTCTATCGGAAGATCGACGACCTGGTTTACGAACAGGTCGCCCGAGAAGATAAGATCCATGACCGTTCCGACCTCGCCGGCTGCGCTGTTTTCAAGCGGCAGCACCACGCAGTCATACTCGCCGCGCTCGACCGCGCGGTATGCGTCGCCGAAATCGGAATACGGGATAAGCTCGGCCTCCGGGAACATGCGCTTTGCCGCCATGTAGGCAAACGCACCCTCAACGCCGCAATAGGTAACGCGCATGCCGTTTAAAAGCTTCGACTGATACTCGCAGGAGAGATCTATCGTCTTTCTGAGAAACTGCACATAATACGACTCGATATCCGCGTTCTCAATAAGCTTGCGGTCGCGGTCTATAAGCTCCTTTTCGCGTACCTCGTCCTTAATGGACAGCCCGTGCCGCTTTTTATATTCGGCTATTACGGACGCAGCCTGCATGCGCTGCTCAAAAAGCTTTGCCATTTCGGCGTCTATGCGGCTTATCTCGTTTCTGGAAGTCTCAAGTTCGTTCATATCGCTACCTCTGTCTATTCAATAAAAATATGCGGTCCCTTTGCAAAGGAACCGCATTCAATGACAATTATTCGCCGCCGAAACGGCTTTTATGCGTGCATTGTTACGTCCTTTGCCAGGCGGTGCTGCGCCAGCCATAATAAAAAACGCAGTACGAATAAAATCGTACTGCGTCAAAAGACATGGATGCACTGCGGACAGACTCAGACACGGAACAATTGCCGATCGTTGTGCAGCGTGCAGTCATTTCCGTATCCTCGCTTTCCTGATTTATTAACGAATAAATTATACTCACACCCGGCGGCCTTGTCAATTGCCGCTTTTGAACAAAATTCTATGCGTCCCGGCAGATGGTTTTAGTAAATATCGGGGCAGTTTCGAAAACTGCTCGTCGTGCTGGGTGCATTTCCCCAAGCTTCTTTGGGCAGCATGGGCGCATTTTGGCCGCTCAAATCGGTTTAACCCCACAGGGCGGTGAGCATCGGTATTATCTGCTTCTTGCGGCTCATTACGCCGGGCAGGAAGATCATGTTATCCTTGGGTTCGGCGGAGAAGGCGCGGCGGATGGTATCGTCGCTGCCGATGTAGAGAAGCCGGGTGCCCTCGAGAAGAACGTCGGTGAGCATGAGGATGACGATGTCGTAGCCGTGATCTGATTTCATGCGGCGCATCTCACTGAGGAATTCCTCGCGGCGCTCGAGCATTTTCGCCGAGTCAAGAGTCGTGATCTGACCGACGCCGAGTATCTGTCCGGAGAGGTGGAACTCCTTGAAGTCAGAGCGGATAAGCTCAGATACGGGCTTTGTGTCGGACGAGCCGGAAAACAGCTCCTTTCCCAGGGCCTCAAGCGAAACGTTTGCAATGCGCGCCATACGCTCGGCAAGCGCGGTATCACGCTTCGTGCAGGTCGGGGATTTGAACATGACGGTGTCGGACAGTATGGCCGCCGCCATAAGCCCGGCCATTGCCGGCGAAGGCATTACGCCGTGCTCCTGATACATGCCGCAGATGATTGTCGTCGTGCTGCCTACAGGCTCGTTGCGCATGCGGATAGGCTGCGCGGTCTGGATGTCGGCAAGGCGGTGGTGATCTATTATCTCCAGTATCTCGGCCTGCTCAAGACCGGCTACCGCCTGCGATTTTTCGTTGTGGTCAACGAGCACGACGCGCTTTCTGCGCGGACGCAGCAGGTGATATCTTGACAATGTGCCGACGACCTTTTCGTTTTCGTCGAGCACGGGGTAGCAGCGATAGCGGCTTTTGAGAACTTCCTCGCGGACATCGTCGATGTAGTCGCTCAAATGGAAGCATATCGTATCCTCGGTGTGGCACGGGCGCGAGATAGGTATCGCCTGATAGATGAGCTTTGCAACGCGCGCAGCGTCAAAGGGCGTGGATACGATGCAGGTCTTGCCCGCGTTTTCAAGCCACTGCTTTTTTGCCTCTGTCTGGCACAGCACAAGGCAGTTCACGCCGAGCTTGAGCGCACGCTCGACCATGTCGGGCTGATCACCGCACAGCACGATGCTGTCGGGGTCGTTGAACAGAAGCGTATCGCAGCTCTGCGGCAGCGCAATGACGACGTTGCCGGCGATGCAGTCGAAAAGCTCGGCATCCTCATTGAGTATCTTGCCCTCGAGCACGCTCAGCACATTGTAAAGCGGAACATCGTCTATATGCGGATCTATTATGGTCAGCAGGCTGTACGACGCGATATCGCCGGCCGAGAGAGTGCCGTGCAGGGTGCCGTCCTCGTTTATGACGGGAATGACGGACACCTTCTGCTCGCGCATCATGCGCCAGGCTCGGTTCATCGTGACCGAGGAGTTCAGCGCAGGGGGCGTATCGAAATCAAGGTCGCGCACCTGCGTGCGCACGTCGTTTATCTGGCGCGGCGGCTCAAAGCCGAATTTATCGAGCATGCGCTGAGTCTCGTCGCTTATATGTCCAAGGCAGGCCGCAGTGTATTCTCTGTCGCCGAGGGCGTTGCGAAGCGCCGCATAGCTCATCGCCGCGACGATCGAATCGGTATCCGGATTACGGTGGCCTACCACAAAAATTTCGTTCATTATTCTTTCCTCCGCTCTTGGATTCTTCACAATTATAGTATGTGATTTTTAAATGTCAACAGAAAAAGCTGCATCTTAACAGATGCAGCTATGCGTTTTATATCACTTTTTATTCCCCTGCGCATGCATCGAGCAGATCGCATATCTCCTGCGCCGAACCTGCGGCGGCAAAAGCTCCGTTTCCGTAATCGGCATAGGCGCGGCCGTCATCAATATAAATGAGCACAAAATCAGGCTCGACACCGTCATCAAAGCTGACCGCGTAATCGGCCTCGCCCGACACGACATATTCGCTGTGCGCATCTTCTGCCGGCGCAAGCAGTGTGCGGAGCTTTTCAGCTGTCTCCGCCGAGACAGCAGCTCTTGTTTTCGAATTCTGAGCCAGAGTATATGTTGTTTTGTCACCATTGACGGTTTGTCCGGTGAATCTCCCGTCCAGAACAGGCAGCGTCTCTTCAACATACAATTCGATTGAATCGACTTTGTTTTCCGCCGGTCCTAACATACCGCTTTTGGCTCCTGCGAATATGACAAGGGCAAGGCATGCCGCTACGGACAGATATTTTATCCACACTATACCGGTTTTCTTCTTCGGCTTTGCCTTTATGCCGGACATAATCTTTTCATGCAGTCCGTCGGGCAGCGACTCTTCCTCATGCATCTGCTCCGACACTGCCGAAAATGCATCATAAACGCTTCTGCATTCGGGACAGGAGGCAATATGCTCGCGCACGAGGCTCTGCTCCGCTTCGCTAAGCTCGCCGTCAAGAAGGCAGCTTATCATTTCTCTGCATTTTTCACAGTCTATCATGTTTTGCCGCCTCCTTTCATTCCTTTTGACGCTATAGACTCCGGAATGTTCCCGCTGTCGAGCAAAAATATGCACAATCTCTTACGCGCGCGGAAAATACGCGACTTGACCGTGCCCTCCTCAAGCGAAAGCGCCTTACCTATCTCGGCATAGCTCATGCCGCCAAGCTCTCGCATGACAAGTATCTGCCGCTGCTTATCCGGCAGAGTCTTCAATCCCTCCTCCACCGACTGCATGCTTATCTTTTTTATAAGCTGCTGCTCGGGGTCGGCTTTCGGGTCGGGGATGTCAAGCTGAGCATCCTCGTCATCGTCGCTCACGGTAAGAGATACCTGCTGCTTTCGGCTTTTCGAGCGCAGAAAATCAAGGCAGACGTTCGTCGTTATCCTGTATATCCACACGGAAAACTTACTGTCGCCCCTGAACGAGGAAAGGCTGCCGTAGGCCTTGATAAACGCCTCCTGCGTCATATCGAAGGCATCGTCGCGGTCCCCCACCATGCGCAGCGCAAGGTTATAAACCGTTTTTTCGTACCTCAGCACAAGCTCTTCAAAGGCGTTTGCGTCGCCGCCGAGAACTTTTTCGATTATTTTCTTTTCAGAAACTTCAGTCATACAAGCTCTCTCTTTATACCTTTTATTATTTCCTCAAGCTCATCGAGCGTTTCGACCTTCACAAGGCGCTGCTTATAGTACCCGGCGTACGCCACGCCCTTGAGGTACCACGGTATCTGGTGCCGCGCCTCAAGACATGCAAGGCGCTCGCCGAATTTTTCCGCATACATTTTTGTATGCCTTAAAGCGAGATCCATGCGCTCGGCAAGCGGCGGCTTTTCCGGTATCTCTTTGCCGGAGAGCAGTGCGTTTGCCTCGGCAAAAAGCCACGGATCTCCGAACACTCCGCGACCTGCCATAGCAAGATCGCAGCCGGTGTAGCGCAGGATATGCGCCGCATCCTCGGCGGAAAATATATCGCCGTTTGCGATGACCGGAATGTCGACGGATTTTTTCACCTCGCGGATGATATCCCAGTCCGCGCGGCCGGAGTACATCTGCGCTCTCGTTCTGCCGTGCACGGCTATCGCGGAAGCCCCCGCCTGCTGCATTATCTTTGCAAACTCCACGGCATTGACGCTTCCGCCGTCAAATCCCTTTCGGAACTTGACCGTAACGGGGACATCGACGTTCGACACCACCGCCTGTACTATTTTCCCGGCAAGCTCCGGATCGCGCATGAGCGCCGAGCCGTCGCCGCTTTTGACGATTTTGCCCACCGGGCAGCCCATGTTTATATCCAGCATATCCGCGTCGGAATATTCGATCGCCATAGGCGCTGCCTGTGCCATTATCTCCGGCTCGTGGCCGAATATCTGTGCGGCAAAGGGGCGGCAGCCGGGCAGATTATAAAGCAGGCTTTTTGTCTTATTATCGCCGTAGCACAATGCCTTCGCACTGACCATCTCGGTCGTCGTGAGTGCGGCGCCAAGCTCGGTGCATATCGCACGGAACGCAAAATCCGTGACCCCTGCCATTGGCGCAAGCGTCATTGGGCCGCTTATTTCAACATTGCCTATCTTCACCATAATATATCCAGTCCCACCGGGCAGTGATCCGAGCCCATGATTTCGGGCAGTATGTAAGCATCCTTTATGTTATCACGCAGCCTGTCGGATACGACAAAGTAGTCGATACGCCAGCCGACGTTGCGCTCACGCGCAGCCGCACGGTAGCTCCACCACGAATACGCATCGCGCTTATCGGGGTAAAGCGTGCGGAAGCTGTCGATAAATCCGGCATCGAGAAGCTCGGTGAACTTGCCGCGCTCTTCGTCGGAAAAGCCGGGGTTAAAGTGGTTCGTATCGGGATTTTTGAGGTCTATCTCACAGTGGGCAACGTTCATATCGCCGCAGACTATGACGGGCTTAAGCTTATCCAGCCCCATAAGATACCCTCGGAAATCATCCTCCCAGCTCATGCGATAGTCCAGGCGCTTGAGCTCGTTCTGCGAATTCGGAGTGTAGACGCACACGAGGAAAAATTCATCGTATTCGAGTGTTATTGATCTGCCCTCCGTTTCGTGTCCGGGGATGTTTTGTCTCACGCTTATTGGCGTGTGCTTTGTAAATATTGCCGTACCGGAATAGCCTTTCTTTTCGGCATAGCTCCAGTAGCTTTCGTATCCGGGCAGATCAAGCTCTATCTGACCTTCCTGTAATTTTGTCTCCTGCAGGCAGAAAAAATCCGCGTCAAGCGACCAGAATATATCCTCAAAGCCTTTTTTTACGACGGCGCGCAGGCCGTTTACATTCCAGCTTATAAATCTCATTCGTTCAGCCCTCTCGCGTCGGAAAGCGCGGCATTGCGCAGCCTCGGTGCCTCACCGGACGCGCCGTTTTTTGTGTTCTCGGTTTTTACTGCAACAAGGCGGTTTATCTTAACGCCCATTTCACGGAACTTGCACTCGTAGTCGGTCATGACTCCTCCCTCACCGCCGGCATGCAGGTCATTGGTCACGCTGTGGACCTCCCAGCCCTCGGCCTTTATCTGCTCAAGCGACCAGGTAAACAGCGGCAGATTATCCGTCTTGAAGCATACCTCACCGCCCATTGGCAGGATATCGGCATATATCCGCAAAAAATTCGGAGATGTGAGCCGGTGCTTTGCGTCGCGGCTTTTCGGCCACGGGTCGCAGAAGTTTAGGAAAATGCGCTCGACCTCGCCGGGAGCAAACACCTCGCGCAGCTTCAGTGCGTCCATAGATATAAACTGCACATTGCCTATCTCTTCGGCGCAGGCGCGCTCCATGGCGATGACCATAGCATCCTCGACCCTTTCAAGGGCGATAAGCTCCGCCTCGGGATTTTCCTTTGCCGTGCCGACCGTAAATTGGCCCTTGCCGCAGCCTATCTCGAGCCACAGGCTTTTTCCGGGAAAGCTCTCACGCCATTTCCCGCGCAGGGCGGCAGGCTCGGCTATCTGCACCGCGGCGCACTTTTCCATGCGCGGCTGCAGGTTCGGTTTTTTTCTCATTCGCATTTATCGATCACTCTCCGAAGCTTTATCCATAGTAAAATACCATACATTCGACAAAACATCAATCCGAAAATCATTCAATATCAACACATTTTCGGCAAAAAACCGGACATTTTCTGACATATAACTACTTGAAAACTTAAAAATCTTATGATATAATGCAATAATCAAATAATTAACACCCCTTTGTTGCGTTTTTAAGGAGAATAAATATATGAAGCGTGTAAAAGTATCTAATAACGTAATCCGCCGCCTTCCGAGATATCTTAGAAAGCTCGACGAGCTTACCGATGCAGGCGTGAGCCGCATATCATCCGGCGAGCTGGGCCGCCAGCTCGGTCTCACCCCCTCGCAGATCCGTCAGGACTTCAGCTGCTTCGGCGAGTTCGGCCAGCAGGGCTACGGTTATAAAGTCACCGCACTTCGCGCTGAGATCGCATCCATCCTCGGCATGGACAGGGGCTACAGCGCCATCCTCATCGGTGTTGGTAACCTCGGTCAGGCACTTCTGTGCAACTTCTCATTCAAGACCTGGGGCTTTGACCTCAAGGCCGCGTTCGACGTTAAACCGCAGCTTATCGGAACCGATTACGAGGGCGTAAAAATCCACGACATGGCCACCCTGCCGCAGTTCCTTTCCGAAAACAAGGTCGATGCAGCCGTTCTGTGTGTTCCCAAGGCTCACGCGGTTCAGACCACCGAGCTTCTCACCTCGCACGGCGTGAACGCGATCTGGAACTTCACCAACGTCGAGCTGACCGCTCCCGAGAGCAGCACCATCGTTGAGAACATCCACTTCTCCGACTCTCTGCTGTCGCTGAGCTACTACATCTCCGAGGATAACGACGAGAAGGCCGCAAGAGCTGCAAGAATGAACAAATAAGCTTACCATTTCAAAAGCCGGCTTTTGGCCGGCTTTTTTCTTTGGAGGGACAACACATGTCAGACACGATAGCCGCCGTTTCCACCGGCACTCAGGTCTGCGCGATAGGCATCGTCCGTATGTCCGGAGGCAAGGCGATCGAAATCGCAGACAGGCTCTTTTCGCCCGTGTCGGGGCGCAAAATGGCCGACTGCGAGGACAGAAAGCTCATCTACGGAAAGCTCTGCGACGAGCAGGGGCGGCTTCTGGATATCTGCCTTTGCACGATAAGCCGCGCTCCGAACAGCTACACCGGCGAGGACACCGCCGAATTTCAGTGCCACGGCTCGCCCGTCGTTCTGCGTGCGGTGCTTGAGGCGGCGTTCGGCCTCGGCGCGAGGCAGGCTCTGCCCGGCGAGTTCACAAAGCGCGCATTTCTCAACGGCCGCATGGATCTTTCAGGCGCGGAGGCAGTCGCGGATATCATCGACGCCGAAACCGCCGAGGCCGCACGCAACGCAGCCGGTCAGCTCGGCGGAGCGATATCGCGCCGCATCGACGAAATATACGGTGCGCTCACCGACATAAGCTCGCACTATCACGCGGTGCTCGACTATCCCGACGAGGATATCGAGGACTTCACCCTTGCGCGATACGAGTCGGATATAGACCGCTGCACGGCAGTGCTTGAGAGCCTGCGCGCAAGCTATGACAGCGGAAAGCTTCTGCACTCGGGCGTTCCGGCTGCGATAGTCGGGCGGCCCAACGCCGGAAAAAGCTCGCTTTTGAACGCCGTTCTGGGCTATGACCGCGCCATAGTCACCGATATCCCCGGCACGACGCGCGACACGATCGAGGAAAAGCTGCGTCTCGGCGGCGTACTGCTTCGTTTGACCGACACAGCCGGCATTCGTGAGACCGACGATGAGATAGAGCGCATGGGCGTCACGCGCTCGCGCCGCGCAATGGAGCAGGCAGAGCTTGTTCTAGCCGTCATCGACGGACACAGCGAGATGACGTGTGAAGATCTTGAGCTTATAAAATGCGCCGAGCGCGCGCCGCACGGCATCGTCATTTTATCCAAACATGACCTTGGTAGTTTGAGCAAAATGCCCGAAACGACACTGCCGGTCATCGAGATAAGCTCAGTCACCGGCGAGGGGCTTGATAAGCTCGAGGCCACGGTGCGCGCGCTGTTTCCCATGCCGGCCGCGCCTGCCGGCGAGATACTGACGAATGCCCGGCAGTTTGACGCCGTTTCGCGCGCGCTTGAATCCATGAAGGCCGCCGGCGGCGCGATGCGCTCGGGCTGCACGCCCGACATAGTCCTCACCGAGACCGAGACCGCCATGGCCGCGCTCGGCGAGCTTACAGGGCGCACCGTGCGCGAGGAGGTCACAAACCGAATATTCGAGCGCTTCTGCGTGGGGAAATAGAAAGACAAGAAGCAAAAACAGACGGCTGAGCCGTCTGTTTTTTATTTTATATAAGGAAGTCCCGTCTGGGGGCGCGGATAGAACAGCACCTTCGGGCAGGCCTTGCCCGTCAGAGCCATTGCATGCTCCAGCGCTTTCTGCGGATCGCGGACAGGCTCCATTAGCATCGTGCGCGCCTCGTCGTCGCTCACGTTCGGGCAGCTGAGTATTACCCTTGCGCCCTTGCGGTATATCTTTGCAAGCAGCAGGACGTGATCCATCTGGATCTCGTAATGCTCCGTCGTCCACTTTTCTATCTCCGGCAGCGTTTTTCCAGAGCCGAACGCGCGCAGCATATCCGGGGAATTCACGCCCTCGGCGCAGCCGCAGGTGAGCAGCGTCACGATATCGCCGTCGAGTATCTCCGTAAGGCCTATAAGCGCCTTTGCCGACTGATAAAAGTCGATATCCAGCGGCTGACCGGGGCAGGTCACGATAACGTCGGGCTTTTCGATGCCGACGCCGAGATAATCGCGCACATATTTGACCGCCGCGCTGTGGCACTCGACAAGACTGCCGGTGAAAACGGCGGCTATTTTCATCTCGTTATTGAGAATGCAGTTTACACCGAAGTCAATGCCGAACAGCTCGGCGGCTTCGATCATATCGTCGCTCACGGGGTTTCCGTCGATCTTGCCAATGGCCGCGTTGGGGTCAAGTATTCGCTCGGGGCGGTGGTTTATGCGGATCGTCTCCTCGCTTGATATGCCGGGCAGCACGGACTTTCGTCCGCCGGAGAAGCCTGCGAACTCATGCGGCTCGACCTTGCCTATCTGAACATGCACATCGCACTCATATGCCCTGCGGTTTACCGTTACGGGCGTTCCGTTCGAGCTGTCGCCGAGATATATAAGATTATCCTTATCAAACGGTGTGTGGTTTACGCACGTTACCTTGCCGTAAAGCTCGCCGAGAGCGCACCTCATCTCGTCCTCGGTTGCCGGGCGGTGAACGCCGATAGCAACGAAAAACGTGATATTCTCAAGCTCGATGCCGCCCTTGACAAGCTCATCGACCGCGACCTTCGCCATTGGCGCCGTGGGAATGCCGCGCGTTGCGTCCGATATAAGAACGCAGGCGGTTTTCGCGCCCTTGTCGCGCACAATCTCATGCAGAGTTTTGCCGGAAACAGGCTCGGCAAACGCCTTTTCGATCGCCGTGCGCTCGTCAATTGCCGCAAGCTGCCTTGTCTGCACCATTCCGGCGCAGTTGGCTTCCGGCAGGCGCAGCTCGATGCCCAGCATCGTGTCTTTATATATGCACACGCCGTCTTTATTTTCTAATGTATACATTGCGCTGTCCTCCAGGATAAGAAAATCGGAGGGGCAGAGCCCCTCCGACTGTAATTATTTTGCCATCAAAGCTCGACGTCCTTGCCGCCGGTGAGATCCTCTTCGGGCTTCTCGATGCAGGCATAGTTGCCCTTGCCGGTGAAATCGCAGATGAAGTTGCGCAGCTCAAAGAGCGTTACCGGTACGAATGCAACGGGTATTGCCGCGTAAGCCCATGCATAGGGGATCCTGAGTGCAGGCGTCAGACGGAATCCGGCCTTCATGCAGTACTGAATGCCGATGACGACCATAAGAATGCAGATACAGACTATGATAAACTGCGTCAGCTTGGTCAGGAAGTTCTGAACCTTCTTCGGCATGTGCTCTTTGAAGACAACGATCGCGACGTGCTCGCGGCGTGCGGCAAGCACCGCAACGCTCATCATGCCGAACCAGACGAGCATTATCTTCAGCAGCTCTTCCGACCATGTCAGCGAGTTGTTCAGAACATAGCGGAATACGATGTGAGCCATGAGGATAACTACCATCGATACCAGCACGAATATGAGCAGCACCTTCATTATCTTGAATACCACTTCGAGGGCTTTGTCAATTTTTTCAACCATTTGTCTTCTCCTTCCGGATGTGTCTTCAGCCGCCTCGGCGGTCAGACGTTAGAGAAATCAGAACTTGGAAATCTGTGCGAGAACGTCCTTAACGTCGTTCATGTACTGGTCAACGGCATCCTGGCCGATGTCCTTAGCAACGAGCTTGATAACGGCAGGCTGTGCGACCTTTGCCATCTCGGCTCTTGCGTCTGCGGATACTTCATTTATCTGCATGCCGTACTTGTCGGCGAGGTCGGCGAGGATGAGATCCTCACGCTCGAGGTTGCAGAAGCGGCTGAATTCCTGAGCGTAGATAGCGCCGGCCTGAACGACCTTCTGATATGCCTGGGGCAGGCTGTTGAAGAACTCGAGGTTGCAGACCAGAGGCATTGCGTCATAGATGTGGTTGGTCAGCGACAGGTACTTCTGGACCTCATAGAGCTTCTTATCGGTGACGTTTGCGATGGGGTTCTCCTGTGCGTCAACGACCTTCTGAGAAAGGGAGATGTACAGCTCAGAGAATGCTACGGGAGTGGGATTGGCGCCGAGTGCGGAGAAGGACTCCATGTGGTTGTTATTCTGCATGGTGCGCAGCTTAACGCCCTTGAAGTCGGCAATGCTGTTGATAGCGGAAACGTTGCTGGTGACCTGGCGCATGCCGTTTTCCATGTAAGCCATGCCCTTGAGGCCCTGAGCTTCCATCTTATCGAGCAGGTTGGTACCGACATAGCTGTCGAGAACCATCCATGCCTCGGTGTAGGAATTGTAAACGAAGGGGATGTCCATTACTTCGAACTCGGGAACGTAGGATACGACCGGTGCGAAGGATGCAACTGCCATCTCGAGGTTGCCCTGAGCGACCTGCTCAAGAGTCTCTTCCTCGCCGCCGAGCTGGCCGGAAGCGCAGACCTCTACCTGGACCTTGCCGTTGGTGTGGGACTCAACGTACTTCTCCATCTGATACAGACCGAGAGTTGCGGGGTAAGAGTCGGAGTTTTCGCAAGCGATACGGATGGTGTAGGTCTCGTCGCCTACATCCTCGCCGCCGGCGCTGTTACCGCCGTTGCCGCCGTTGCCGCAGGCGCACAGTGCAAACACCATGACCAAGGCAAGAAGCAGTGCAATGATTCTTTTTGACATTTTCATTTCTCCTTTTTAATTTTTCGTTTATGTTGGTTAACTAACGACTATGAGAGATAGCCCATCGACTCCGGCAGCCACAGCGCAAGATCCGGGATAAATGTCACGAGCAGCAGTATGGCTATCGTCGTCAAAAGGAATGGCAGGGCTTCTTTTGCCGTTTCCTCTATGCGGACGCCTGCAATGGGGCTGGTGACGAACAGCGTGACGCCGAAGGGCGGAGTTGCAAGACCTACGACGAGGTTTATGCAGAACACGAGGCCGATGTGCAGAGGATTGATGCCGATCGCCCATGCGATGGGAGCGATGATCGGAGCAAGGATAACGGTGGATGCGTAGTCATCCATGAACATGCCGCAGACAAGAAGCAGCACGTTGACAAGCAGCAGGAAGCCCCACTGCGGCATCTGGCTCAGAGGCTCGATGAGCAGGCTCATGACGCGCTCGTTTGCGATGCCCCATGCCATTGCGGTGCCTGCGCCGGCGAGGATGAGAACGAGGCCGGAGGTGGAGGCAGCTTCAATGATCATATCGGGGATATCCTTGAGCTTGACCGAGCGATTTACAAAGAAAGCGATGATCGCACTGTAAACAACTGCAACGCCGGATGCTTCGGTGATCGAGAATATACCGCTGAATATACCGCCGAGGATGATGACCGGCAGGAAGAGGGCCGGCAGAGCCTTAAGGGTAGCCTGTCCTTTTTCCTTCCAGGTGGACTTGCCGTAGGACGGATATCCGCGCTTTTTCGCGGTGCGGTGTGCGATGACGCACTGCATGAGAGCTATAAGTATAGCAGGGGTAACGGCCGCCATAAACAGGCCGGCTATCGAGGTGTTGCCGACTGCCGTGCAGTAAAGGATCATCAGCACGCTCGGCGGCATGATCGGGCCGAGCAGCGAAGCCGAGGACATGACCGCAGCCGAGTACGCCGGCGAATAGCCTTCCTTCTTCATCATGGGGATGAGGAAAACGCCGAGGGACGCAGCCGATGCGACCGCCAGACCGACGATCGAGCCCATCAGCAGCGATGCACCGATGGTGACGATAGCGATGGCGCCCTTGAAGTTGCCGAACCACACGTTAACGAATTTGACGAGCGATTCAAGCAGGCCGCCGCGCAGCATAAGCTGGCCGGTAAGTACGAAAAACGGTACTGCGAGGAATGAGAAGCTGTTCATGCCTCCGTACATTTTTATCGCAAGCTGGACAATGTTGAGGTCTGCCGAAAGCAGGTAGACCACAGTGGTGATAAGAAGGTTGTATGCGATTGGCAGGCCGATTATCATCAGTGCCAGGAAGCATACGATCATCAGTATCAATGACGTTGACATAGCTTCTCTCCTTATAGGCTCTCTGGATTTGTAGGTTCGCGGTGCTGCGCATTTTTTTGTGTATTTTGTGGGATGCACAGTTTATACCGCGTTGTTATCATTATAACTGTTTTTATGAAAAAATATATAACTATATTAACTTGAATTATTAAAATAATAATTTTAGTATTTTCTGTACAA
>CDZG01043037.1_pt1 | contig 31962 bp, 24 predicted proteins | sample 557741 | NCBI WGS metagenome assembly CDZG01 (sample SAMEA3182086, study PRJEB8094) | gut metagenome | biome: human; feature: gut; material: Stool; isolation source: human stools | place: Canada | collected 2013-01-21
GGGTGAAGTTAATCCCTTGCAACTGGTTCACTTTCTTGAAGTCGCTGATCGCTTTTTCCAGTAATTTTTGTAATAACTGGATCTTTGTTGCCGGAAGTTTGATCTTGTTAATTCGCGCCAGATAATCTTCGTCAAAAATATCGATGGATTCCGCTTTTTTATCGCCAAGAAAATAAATTTCTTCTACGCCATCAGCTTTTAGCGCTTCTGCAATCATTTCACGAACGCGTGCATTCATCTGGGTGACATCCGGTGCGTCACCTTTCGTCAGTTTGAAAACAATTGAACGAACAGCAAGATAATAGTGAATATGATCACGTTCTGTCTGTGATAGTGCTTCACTGCCGCAGCAGACGTCGTAGGCGGCTTTCATGCGTTTAACCAGTCCCATAAAACGACGTTCAACTTTCTGGGTACGCAGAACAAATTCCGCCGCGCGGTTGAGGCAGGATAATTGCGCTTGTGGCTCACCACTAAAATAATCCCGACTGTCAAATTCGTAAAAGACTTGCCCCAACAAATCGAGATGGTTTTTAACTTCTATTACCGATTGCTGAATATCTTCAAAGTTGGTGGCATCAATGCGGGAATACATTGCCAGTGCCTGGTTCATCTGACTTTTAATGCCGATGTAGTCCACCACTAACCCTTTACTTTTGCCTTCCAGTTTACGGTTAACGCGAGAAATGGTCTGGATAAGATTATGTTTTTGTAAGGGTTTATCAATATAGATGGTATCCAGTTCCGGGACGTCGAAACCAGTCAGCCACATATCAACAACAATGGCAATTTTGAAATTCGATTTAGCGTTTTTGAACTGCTTATCCAGCTCTTTACGATATTCTTTTGTGCCCAGTAAATCATAAAGCGCCTCGTCGTCATCTTTACCGCGCGTCATGACCATCTTCACCATTTCTGAAGGCGGTAACTCTTTCTGCTCCTGTTCCGTCAGGACGACGCCATCGGGGGCTTGCTTCACTTCAAACCAGGTAGGGCGAATAGCTTTAAGCTGGCGGTAGAAATCCCAGGCAATTTCACGGCTGGCACAAACAAACATGGCTTTGCCTTTTACGGTGGAACCTTCGGCTACGCGTTTTTCATAATGTTTAGCAAAATCTTCCGCGAGGGCTTTTAACCGATCTTCATCACCCAGTACCGCATTCATGGTTGCGGTGGCTTTTTTGCTTTCGTCGATTTGCCACTCATTGGTGCCTGCGTTTGCGCACTCTTCGTAATACTTTTCGACTTCTTCCAGTTTGCTGGAGTCCAGGATCACTTTAGCCGCACGGCCTTCGTACACGATGCGTACAGTGATTTCATCCTGAACGGATTCGGTCATGGTGTAACTGTCGATCACCTCACCGAAGACATCGAGCGTCGCGTCAATCGGTGTGCCGGTAAAGCCAACATAGGTGGCGTTTGGCAGTGAATCGTGCAGGTATTTCGCAAAGCCATAAGTTTTGCGCACTTTTCCGCTTTCTTTATCGACGATGACTTTCTGGTCGAGGTTAACCTGGCTGCGATGTGCTTCGTCTGAGATGCAAATGATATTGTTGCGTTCAGAAAGGAGTTCGGTGTCTTCGGTGAATTTATGGATCGTTGTCAGGAATACACCGCCACTATTGCGTCCCGCCAGTTGATTACGCAAATCTTCACGGCTGATAACAGGAACGATGGTGTCGTCGCCAATGTAATTTTTGGCGTTGCACATTTGCGCAGAAAGCTGATCGTCCAGATCGGTGCGGTCGGTGATCAAAACAATGGTCGGGCTGGCAAACTCCACGCTCTTCATCAAAAGACGCGTTAAAAATTGCATGGTGTAACTTTTGCCACAGCCCGTTGCGCCAAAGTAGGTGCCGCCTTTACCGTTACCGAAAGGTTTACGCGCTTGCTTGATGCTGTAATAGAGTTTGCGGGCGGCATAGTACTGCGGATATCGGCAGCAAATTTTTACTTCGTGCTTAGCTTTATCCGGGAAGCAGATAAAGTTTTTAATCACATCCAGCAGACGTACCGGATGAAACAGCCCCTGAATCATTGAGTGCAATGACGGAATTCCGTCCTGTTCACGGTTTTCATTACCGGTGACTTTGCGCCATGAGTAAAAATATTCATAGGGCGCAAACAGGTTGCCCATCCGGTTATTAACGCCATCGCTAATAATGCAGAGCGCGTTGTAGATAAACAGTTGCGGAATATCCCGGCGGTAGCGTTTACAGAGCTGCTTCCAGGCATCACCTATACTGGCTTCCTGCTCGCGCACCGCGCTTTTAAATTCAAAGACGACCAATGGCAGACCATTGATATAGAGAATGCCGTCAGGAATACGAGTCTGATTATCTTTGCCGGAGATTTTAAGCTGGTTAACAATCTTAATCCGGTTAAGCGGCGGATTAATATAGGAGGGCGGGAGTTCTGCCGCCTGTTGCAACGGGACATCTTCGGCGTCAAATATCTGGCGCAGTGCGGCAGGTAGATGCCGGGTGTCGAGCAATTCAATATAGAGATCTTTTTGTTGCCGATCGTCGCGTTTGAACAGAAAACCATTTGCCAGCCAGCGACAAAATGTTTTGTTGCTTTCATAAAGATCGGAGGCCGGAAGCGTGGTGAACTGTTTGATCAGTCGCTGAATCTCTTCTTCAGTAATGCCATCAGGCTGGTAGCGTGCCGCTAAATAATGACGGAGATCGTCTTCGATAATGACCTGATCGAGACTTGAACGAGGGACATTATCGCCGATCAGGTGTTGATATCCCTGATCCTGTAATAGTTCAATGATCGCTTGTTCTAATTTTGCTTCACTGAAAGAGAGACTCATATCGCGCTCCAACCCTGGCTAATTTCTGGTAAGCATTCCCGTATCAGTAGAAAACCTTACCAGAAAGCCCCTGATTTTACAGGGGCAAAATGCGTTATGCAGTTTCTGTATCGGTGTTGAGATCCGGAAGATCTTCCAGGGATAGCTCACCGGAGATGAGTTTCGGGAGCAGGGTGTCGCGGAGGTTGCTCAGGACTATTTGATTATTATTATGTGACTTGTCAATCCAAGGCATAACGATATTATAAAAAGTATTAATTATTTCAACATCTGGCATAACTACATGTTCAGCCTCAAGAAAATATTTTGTCTGGAAGTTAGCGATTCCTGTACTTTGGTTTTGGTATTCCCACATTTTTCCATCGTTATATATTTTATTGAGGTGTAAACTAATTATTAGCCCTATCTCTATAGATAACGGCTCAAACTTGCGACAAAAACTAGCAGGTTCAATAATACCCCCTAATCGACTTATAATCTGTTCAGTCATGAAAATTGAACGGCCAGTTGACTGCGTTGGACTTCCTCCTGAAACTTCTATTATAATATCACCATTATTAATTTTTCTTTTTTCGAGTTTTTTGGGTTCTACCCATCTACATGGGGCAGAACTCATTTTCCCTGAAATTAACTCCGGGATATCAGTACCGCGCACTATCACTGCTTGAATTGTATGCTTTTCATCTCTGGAATCACTCCCCCAGTCACCACCAATTGTATTTTTTAGTAAACTATTAACATTTGAAAACTTCCAACCTTTAGGAATTAAACCTAACTCCGTTTCTTCAAATTCACTTGGGAAAAGCGAGCGGATTTCCGCCGGAAGCGGTTTAAAATCTGTACTATTACGTACTTTTTGACGCAACTCGGCACGAGATTGCAGAGCCTCCGGGATTGGATTTCCTGCATCCAGAGCGTTATCAACCACCGGATCAAAATCCACAAACCAGGATTTGAACAGGGTTTGGGACATTTGTTCTAATGACTTATTTATTACTTCATTGGATTTTAGCTTACTAAATATAAGAGTGTTTGTTTTTGCGATATGTTGGCAATATTTATCTGGTGCAAGATTAAATTCATAATCTAATATGGCTGTTTTATCACCCCTTGGCATTTTGGTGCCTTTGGATGTTAAAACAGTATGTTCGATGAATTTTTGATCCATTAATACTGATAGAATATAATTAGAATTAATATTTTTTTTAGGACGGAATACAATTACATCGTTAGAACAGCCACCAGTTCGATCTGCAAGCCATAGTTTTTTAAAATATGTTCTGATATTCGAGAATAAAATATCTCCAGAATGAAATTTTGTTATTTTCCCTGTGCTAGGTTTACTATTTGCTATTGATATACCTCCAAAATTGGTAAGCATATTTTCAGTTGATATGTAATCGCAAAGACTAATTTGCGATACATCAACTTTAGTAGTGATGATATCTACAACTTCTTTAAGTTTTATTTTCTCCCACTTACTCCCCATAACCCAGCACCTCCAGATTCTGGCGAATCGCACGATCCAGTTCTTCCGCCTGCTTCATCTGCTCAAACAACGTCTTCGACAATTCGCGCATTTTCGTCTCAAATGCCACGCCGTCCTCTTCCTGCTCGGCTGCACCTACATAGCGGCCCGGTGTCAGAACGTAGTCGTTATCTTTAATGTCTTGCAGGGTCGCAACTTTGCAGAAGCCAGCCTGGTCTTCATATTTTTCCAGCTTGCTGTCACCACGCGCAATCCGTGCAGCCAGTTCTTCCGGCGTACTGCGCCAGGCATGGTAGGTATCGGCGATGGTGGCAATATCTTCCGTTGTTAACTCTTTAGTTGTGCGGCTAATCATGGTGCCGAGGTTACGCGCATCAATAAACAGCGTCTCGCCCTGACGATCACGATAACCTTTGGCCGGATCGGCAGCCTTCGATTTGGTCATAAACCATAAACACACCGGGATCTGCGTGGTGTAAAACAACTGACCTGGCAGAGCGATCATGCAGTCAATCAGATCATTTTCGATCATCTGTGCACGGATCTCGCCTTCACCGCTGGTGTTAGAACTCATCGAACCGTTTGCCAGCACAAAACCTGCTGTGCCGTTAGCCGACAGCTTGGAGAGCATATGCAAAATCCAGCCGTAGTTGGCGTTACCGGTTGGCGGCATACGATACCCAGCAAAACGTGGGTCTTTGGTTAATTCGGCTTCATTACGCCAGTCTTTCAGGTTGAACGGCGGGTTCGCCAGAATGTAGTCGGCTTTCAGGTCCGGGTGCTGGTCGCTAAAGAAAGTGTTTGCCGGTCGTTCGCCGAGGTTAGCTGAAAGACCGCGAATGGCGAGGTTCATTTTTGCCAGTTTATACGTCGTGGCAGTCAGTTCCTGACCATACAGCGCGATATCACGGCTTTTACCCTGATGGCTCTCGACAAACTTCACCGACTGCACGAACATCCCCGCCGAACCGCAGCACGGGTCATAAATTTTGCCCTGAAAGGGTTCGAGCATTTCAGTTAACAGCGTAACCACACATTTAGGCGTGTAGAACTCACCACCGCCTTTGCCTTCAGTTGCGGCAAACTTACCGAGGAAGTATTCGTAAACGCGTCCGACCAGGTCTTCTTTCGATAACGTTTCAACGTCAGTTTCGTGTGCCAGCGTTTCGATGTTGTCGATGGTATCAATCAGTGACGCCAGTTTTTTGGTTTCCAGATTCTGACGGCTGAAGTAGTTGTCTGGCAGCGCGCCTTTCAGGGTTGGGTTACGTTTCTCAATGGTCGAGAGGGCGGTGTCAATACGAACCGCAATATCGTCCTGTTTGGCATTTTGTTTGATAAACGACCAGCGCGCCTCTTCCGGCAGGTAGAAAATGTTGTCCTGCTGGTAGAACACTTCCATCTCAAGGAAGTCAGCTTGCCCATCGGCAATCATTTTTTTGCGGCGTGCTTCAAACTTATCGCTGATGAATTTCAGGAACACGAGGCTCAACACCACGTGCTTGTATTCGGAGGACTCAACGCTACCGCGAAGCTGGTTTGCTGTATCCCATAATGTTTCTTCAAAGCCTTTCTTTGCTTTGGCTTTTTTAGTTGGTGCTTTGGCCATGATGAACTCTGTTCAGATAAATTGGGTCGCTATTGTAATGGTAGAGACGGCAGATTTCGCCCTTTAATCCATCTCCAGCTCATCAAACAACTGCAAATCTACATCCAGCAATTCCACTGCATTGCTGCGGCGAATGCCGACGTTATTTTCGATTAACAGTTCCAGTAAGCGATCGCCGTCGATAAGCGTAATGGGCGCGGCCCCCGGAAAGAGCGCCGCTTCTGCACATTTCGCTGCAAATTTCCCGGTGGTGATGAGCGTACCGCGAATGGCCTTGTGGTAAGGCAACGCTCCGCGCAACTGGTCGATATACGGTCGAGTGATGGTGTTCTGCATTCTTTTGACCTGCACCACTTCGGTAATAGTGGTGATGCCGACCTGCACCTGACCAATCACGTCCACACCTTTATCGCCTGAGGCTTTGGTCACTTCGACCTGCTCGTAGCCCATTGCTTCCAGTAATTGACCGACCAGTTGTTCAAATTTGTACGGGTTCATCGTGCTGATTTGTTCGCGCAGCAGCTCTTTTTGCTGTTCGTTATAGCGTTTTACCGCTTCCAACAGCTCTTTACGCGGATCGCTTTTTCGTGCAGGCAACGCTTTTCCAAGCCAGGCGCGCCCGGTATCGGTGATGCGATAGCTCATGCCTTCACGGTTAACCATGTCACGGTCGATAAGGTTATAGAGACGGGAGTAGAGCGTGCTTTTCACTGAACTTGCTGACGCGAATTTCGAATGCTGATGCAAAAAGGCCTGCCATTCCGGCAATAAATCGGCGCGGCGCGACATTTCCCGGCCAGCCAGCAGCTCAAGCAGTTGCAGAATGCCTTCCTGGTCGTCCAGTGAACGCAGCGTTTTTTCGTCATCTTGCAGGAATTTTTGCCCGCGCGAGGTGGGCTGCCAGGTATCGTCTGGCGTGCTTTCCATCAGCTCAAACTGGGGATAGTTGAGGAATAAGTAGCAGCCGTAGCTGTGGCGCGGGTTCAATATGTGATTATCGGTATCCCAAATACGACGGGCGATGTCGGCATCTTCACCCGTTAAGCGTTCGCTGATCCACAGGTCAGGTTCCGACCAGTCAACGGGTTTTTGCGGCGTTCCGGTTTGCTCGTGAATGGCAGTAATCATATTGCGCACCGCTTTCAGGGAATAGCCTGAGACGGCTTTCATCATAGCCTTAACTTGCGCATAGGTAGGAAAAAGCGGGGTAATGACTTTGTAGTTTTTCACGGTAATCCCTTAACGACAGCGAGGTGTTTAGTGTGCCATGTCAGGCGAGAAATTCTATTGGATGAATCAAGTCCAACTCACACATTGTCAATTTCATGGTTGATTATTCGAAACGTGATGCTATTTCCAACATCAACGCTATAATTGCAGAATAATTGTACATACATTTTTGTATATACAATTAGGGATGGCAACTATGCCAATGGAGTTTGAATGGGATGCAAATAAGGCCAAAGGTAATCGGGTGAAACATGGCATCCGCTTTGAAGATGCGGTGTTAGTGTTTGATGATCCACAACGAACGGAATCGCTATGAGCATGGTTAAACATAAACGAGGGACCTCCTCTACACTCGATGTGCAGCATGAGGCCGAACTGAAGGCGCTGGCGAATAAATCCGACGAAGATATTGATTACAGTGATATCCCACCTTCCAGCGATGAGCAATGGTCTAACGCAGAACGCGGTAAGTTTTATCGGCCATTGAAAACTCAGGCCTCGGTGCGTATTGATTCTGATGTGATGGAATGGTTGAAGCGACCAGGTAAAGGCTATCAAACTCGCCTGAACGCAATTTTACGTGAAGCGATGCTGCGCGATCAGAACAAAAAATAATTCAGGCCGCCACATGGCGGCCATCATCCAAAATTACTTCCTCAACCCCGCAAACGCCGCCCGAATCTCATCTTCCGGCAGCTGAATCCCGATAAACACCATCGTGCTATGCGGTGTTTCATCGCCCCATGGCCTGTCCCAGTCGGCGCTGTAGAGGCGCTGGACACCCTGGAACAGCAGGCGGTTAGGTTCGCCGTCAATCCACAGCATCCCTTTGTAACGCAGCAGTTTATCCGCCGATTCCAGCAGCAGGTTTTCCATCACGCGGGAAACTTCGCTGATATCTACCGGGTAATCCAGTTCCACCACAATCGACGAAATATCGTTTTGTTTATCCGCGATAAAGTGGAAACGCGGTTTGGTGCTGACGACGTTTTCTTCCAGCATAAAACCGTTGGTGTTGAACAACAGGCCCAGGTCGATGTCGCCGTGGGTGACGGTGTAGACCGGTGCGCGGGCGTTGATGCGTGCCAGGCGTTCGCGCAGTTTTTCTGCTTCACCTGCGACGTCGGTTTTAGTCAGCAGAATACGGTCGGCGTAGCCAACCTGTGACTGGGCGATGGTGAACTGGTTCATCTGCTCATCGGCATGTACCGCATCCACCAGCGCAATCACGCCGTCCAGCAGGTAACGCTGGCATAAAATCTCATGGGAGAAAAAGGTCTGAATAATCGGGCCGGGATCGGCCATGCCTGTGCATTCAATGACCAGACGGTCGAACTGAATATTGCCCTTGTCGAGATTATCCAGCAGGTCGAGTAGCGCGTCCTCCAGCTCGTTGGAGCGCGAACAACAGATGCAGCCGTTGGTCAGCGTTTTGATCTGCGTGGCGCGATCGCCAATCAGTTGATCATCAACGGAGACTTCGCCGAATTCGTTTTCAATCACGGCAATTTTGTAGCCGTGCTGTTCATTAAGAATATGGCGCAGCAGGGTGGTTTTGCCCGCGCCTAAAAAACCGGTGAGTAGGGTAACTGCAATCGGGTTCATGCTCTCTCCATTAACAACAGCGCATACCGCCTTTACCATCGCCGCCGTAGCGCGCGTTCTGGCGTTCGCGGAAGAATTCTTCATAGCTCATGTACGGCTTGTCGGGATGGTTGGTCTTCATATGCTCGACGTAGTTGTCGTAGTCTGGAATGCCAATCAACATCTTCGCCGCCTGGCCGAGATATTTTTTTGCCTGTCCTAAGTTACCAAACATAGTTCACTCTGATAAGAACAAAGCCCCGCCGAAGCGGGGCTAAACACGGTTAGTGGTGCGAAGAGATCTTCACGCCGCCTTCCGGGATTGGAACGTACGGAGTTTCTTTGTCAGTACGTTTGTCGCTGTTACGCACCTTCAGCCAGGTTTTGAAACCGTAGAAGATGATGCTGTACACCACAATCAGGAACAGAATACTCAGGCCCGCGTTGGTGTAGTTGTTCACAACGATGTGGTTCATGTTGGCAATCTGCTGTGCCGTCAGGTCAGTACCGTTAGCAATCTTCTCTTTGTACTGGCTTGCCATGTAGAAGAAGCCTTCCATCTGCGGGTTGGTGCTGAACAGTTTCAGGCCCAGCGCCCAGGTGGTGCAGATAAGCAGCCATACAGCCGGAACAACAGTTACCCAGATGTATTGGGTGCGCTTCATCTTAATCAGCACAACGGTGCCCAGTACCAGTGCTACGGCTGCCAGCATCTGGTTGGAGATACCGAACAGCGGCCACAGGCTCTTAACGCCGCCCAGCGGATCGACCACGCCCTGATACAGCAGGTAGCCCCACAGACCCACACAGCCCGCAGTACCGATGATACCAGCAACCAGAGAGTCGGTTTTTTTCAGGAACGGGATGAAGTTACCCAGCAGGTCTTGCAGCATAAAGCGGCCAGAACGGGTACCCGCATCCAGCGCGGTCAGGATGAACAGGGCTTCGAACAGAATACCGAAGTGATACCAGAAGCCCATGTCAGCCATCGGCAGCACTTTGTGGAACACGTGCGCGATACCTACCGCCAGCGTCGGCGCACCACCTGCACGGTTCAGGACAGAAGGTTCACCAATGTCTTTCGCGGTTTGCAGGATCTGCTCTGGCGAAATCACGAAGCCCCAGGAGCTGACGGTCGCCGCCGCGTGTGCGGTAACGTCTTTCAACTGCGCCATGATGATCGGCGCGTTCTCGCCACCCATTTCATGCAGGTTAGGCATGGTGATGCCAAGGCCAGCAGGCGGGGTGTTCATCGCGAAGTAAAGACCCGGTTCGATGATGGACGCAGCAACCAGCGCCATAATCGCCACGAAGGACTCCATCAGCATTGCGCCGTAGCCAATGAAACGCGCGTCGGTTTCGTTAGCCAGCAGTTTCGGTGTCGTGCCGGAAGAGATCAGCGCGTGGAAGCCAGATACCGCACCACAGGCGATGGTGATGAACAGGAACGGGAACAGAGCGCCTTTCCACAGCGGGCCAGTACCGTCAATGTACTGGGTCATCGCAGGCATTTTCAGTTCCGGGTTCAACACCACGATACCCAGCGCCAGGCCGACGATAACGCCGATTTTCAGGAAGGTTGCCAGATAGTCGCGCGGTGCGAGGATCAGCCACACTGGCAGCAGTGCGGAAACAAACGCATAGCCAATCAGCGCGAAGGTAATGGTGGTGTCTTTAAAGGTCAGTGCCGGACCCCAGTACGGATCGTGAGCAATCACGCCACCGAAGTAGATAGAGGCAACCAGCAGCACGATACCAATGACAGAGACTTCACCCACACGCCCCGGACGAATAAAGCGCATGTAGATACCCATAAACAGCGCAATCGGTACGGTTGAGCAAACGGTGAAGACACCCCACGGACTTTCGGCCAGGGCTTTAACCACAATCAGCGCCAGGACGGCAAGGATGATGATCATGATTAAGAAACAGCCAAACAGCGCGATAGTCCCCGGTACTGGTCCCATCTCTTCTTTGATCATCTCACCGAGAGATGCGCCGTTACGGCGAGAGGAGATAAACAGTACCATAAAGTCCTGTACTGCACCGGCCAGCACTACCCCCGCCAGCAGCCACAGCGTGCCAGGCAGGTAGCCCATCTGCGCGGCGAGAACCGGACCAACCAGCGGACCAGCACCGGCGATAGCGGCGAAGTGGTGACCAAACAACACGTAACGGTTGGTCGGAACGTAGTTCAGACCGTCGTTGTTAATAACCGCAGGCGTCGCGCGCGTGGGGTCGAGTTTCATCACCTTCTGGGCGATGTACAGACTGTAGTAGCGATAAGCCACCAGATACACCGACACAGAGGCGACCACGATCCACAGGGCACTGACGTGCTCCCCCCGACGTAATGCAACTACCGCGAGGCAGAATGCACCGATGATTCCGAGAATCACCCAGGGTATGTGCTTGAATAGTTTTTTCGTATCCATAGTAAAACCTGGCATTTTACTCGTCGTCTTTTGGCTTACAGGTGCGGCAGCTGCGTTCGTTCACCCCAGTCACTTACTGTTGTAAGCTCCCGGGGATTCACTCACTTGCTGCCTTCCTGCAAACCAAAATCCATAGAGTAATTTGTTAATCATAGGCCGAAGCCGTTCTAGGTTTGCGTTGCGTTTGAGGAGGTAAATTGACCGCTATCCTGCAGTGATGTTGCCAGAGTTACGCGCGCGTAAAGTAAGGTAAATAACTGAGTGGTTATTTTAGGGATGTAAGCGGTCAGGAATGGCGGTGAGCGGTTGGGCAAGAATTATTCGTCGGGTGGATATGTGATTGAGATCACAATAAAAATGCCCCTTCGATAATTAACCGAAGGGGCGTTCTTAGAAGAGAATGTCTAATTCTGCCAGTACGTTGTAGTCGTCATCAGTCAATAACAACGTTTTCCATTTGTCGAAGGTCAGGCACGGATGCGATGTGCCAAACACCAGAATATCCCCCACTTGCACGTCGCTATTAGCTGACAGTTGCAACATGCAGTGCTGATCCATAATACCTGTACTGCGAATCGCCTGTGGATCAAATGCCAGTGATTTGCCGTTGCGGTAGTGGGCGACTGGTTGCGGCAGTCCGGCGTCGAAGGCGCAATCACGCTTACCAAAATTTACCACCGCACGATCAGCTTCCGGCACCGATTGCACCATGGCGACCAGTTCCAGCGCAGATGTGAGATCGCCTGCCAGATCGCAGGCCACAGGATCACGGGCAAGTAACTGTTGTTGTGCCGCGTCGTAGATCCCGGTGTCGTGAGTGATGTAGCAGCCAGGGCGAATAACAATGCGGCAGTTATCAGGCTTTTCTGCCGCCAGCCAGATATTGCACACCACGTCATACCAGACCGTGCCTGCTCCGGTGAGAATAAACTCGCCATCAACCAGATTTGCCATATCACAGGCCAGTTGTGCGGCATCCCGCAGCAGAGCTTCTACCTGCGGTTGTGGATCGTCACCGTGTAAAACGCCTTCATATAACTCAAGCCCCCGCAGGCGTAACCCCGGTAATTGGGCTGCCTGTTTAGCCAGTGCCAGTGCGGCATCCGTTGAGCGGCAACCACAGCGCCCGCCGGGAACACCCAGTTCAATCATCACGTTCAGTGTCTGTTGCTGACTGGCAAAAAAGGCAGACAAAGCGCGGGCGTTCTCAATGCTGTCGATACAGCAGATAAAATCGACCGTCGGGTAATGTCGTTGCAACTGGGCAATCAACTGCATATTCGCCTTGCCGACCAGCTGGTTAACCATCAGCACTCGCTGAATACCGCTCGCCATTGCCGCACCAGCCTGCCATGCGCTACCGACACCTATTGCCCAGGCACCAGCCGCCTGCTGCGCCTGAAAAATCCACGGCGTCATGGTGGTTTTACCGTGCGGTGCCAGTGAAACGCCGCGCGCGTCAGCGTAGCGTTGCATCCACGTAATGTTGTTCTCCAGGGCCTGCTTTTTAATGATCGCGGCAGGTAAACAGACATCTTCGGCAAGGAGATTTGCGGGCATTTGCATCAGGGCAGATTTATGGGGAACCAGAGGTTCTGAGTGGTATTTCATAACATTTACCTTTTAAGTTTTTCACCGTATCGGATGTGAGTATCATTTGTAACTAAATGAAATATAAATATTTAATTTATTTATCTTATTGTTTATGAATAAAAGTATCATAAAATCATCTGGGTTTTGCGTAGTTTTCCACTGTTTTTCGTCCTTGTAAATGGTTAACTTGTCACCATTGCAGAAATGGAGTGACGAACATGCAGGTTGACTGGTTAATCAAAAATGTGACCGTTATCGACGGTAGCGGCGGCCCTGAATTTCGCGGTGACGTGGCAATAACAGGTGATCGGATTGTCGATATTGCCCCTGCGCTTAACGTTACGGCGCAGCAGGTCATTGACGGGGAAGGGCGGGTGCTGGCACCAGGGTTTATCGACGTTCATACACATGACGATATCAACGTTATTCGCATCCCGGAATATCTGCCAAAGATCAGCCAGGGGATCACTACGGTGATTGTCGGTAACTGCGGGATCAGTGCGGCGTCGGCGAAAATGAAAGGTGAAGTTCCTGACCCGATGAATCTGTTGGGGGAAGCAGAGCACTTTATTTATCCTACCGTTGAAAGCTATGCCCAGGCAGTGGAAGCAGCCAGGCCGTCACTGAACGTTGGCACGCTGATTGGTCATACGGCGCTGCGTAATAACCATATGGACGACCTGTTTCGCCCGGCGACGGTGGATGAAATTGCCGCTATGCGTGCCGACTTACGTCTGGCGTTGAGTCAGGGGGCGCTGGGGTTAAGTTCCGGGCTGGCCTATGCAACGGCATTTCAGGCGACTACCGAAGAAGTCATGGCGCTGGCGGAAGAATTAGCCGGTGAGAAGGGCGTTTATACCACCCATCTGCGTTCTGAATTTGAACCGATTCTCGATGCCCTGGATGAGGCGTTTCGTATTGGGCGTCATGGCAAAGTGCCTGTCGTGGTTTCCCACCATAAATGCGCCGGGGCGAAAAACTGGGGGCGGACAAAAGAAACGTTGGCCTTTTTTGACCAAATGCGTCAACACCAGGAAATTGGCTGCGATGTCTACCCTTACTCAGCCAGCTCTTCAACGCTGGATCTCAAACAAGTCACCGACGAATTCGATATTGTGATCACCTGGTCACAAACACATCCGCAGCAGGCCGGGAAAACACTGGCGCAAATCGCCATCGACTGGCAGATGAGTATGCTGGAGGCCGCGAAGCTGCTCATGCCTGCCGGGGCTATCTATTACAACATGGACGAGCGCGACGTCCGCCGAGTGTTGAGTTATCCGGTCAGTATGATTGGCTCTGACGGCCTGCCCAATGATCCCATGCCGCATCCACGTTTATGGGGCGCCTTCCCTCGCGTGCTGGGCCACTATTGCCGTGATGAAGGCTTATTCCCACTGACCATGGCTATCCACAAAATGACCGGGCTTTCTGCCAGCCGTTTTCGCCTGCCCCAGCGTGGGCTGGTGAAAGTTGGCTATTTTGCGGACCTGGTGTTGTTCGATCCACAAACCATTCGTGATGTTGCCAGCTTTTCTGATCCCAAACGCCCGGCAGATGGCATTGAGGCGGTGATGGTGAACGGCGTTATGAGCTATGGTCCCGATAAACATATTACAGGCCGTGCGGGACGCTTCCTGCGCCGGCAGACCTCACATTAAGGAGTGAATATGAGCATTAAACGTTACGGTACGGAAGGTGGAACAGGCACTGGCGGGCAGCATTTGCCTTTTGCCAGGGCGGTTGAGGCGGGCGGCTGGCTGTACGTCTCCGGGCAAACACCCATGAAAAACGGTGAAGTGGTAGAAGGCGGTATCGTTGAACAGTCACGACTGGCGATTCAAAACTGTGTCGACATCATGACTGAAGCCGGTTATAGCCTGGCGGATGTGGTTCACGTGAAAGTGATCCTGACCGACGCCCGCTATTTCCAGTCATTTAATAAAGTATTCAGAGAATTTTTTGGCGAGAATCCACCTGCACGTATTTGTTGTGTGGCTGATCTGGTTGTCGATTGTAAAGTCGAAGTCGATGTGACCTGTTATAACGCGACCCGCTAATAAATTTAAGAATTAAAAAAACAGACCGCAATTGAGTGCTGAATACATTCAGCACTCCGGGAACTCTTACATTAATTTCTCTCTACTGGCAGGATGTGAATTATGAACAGTCATATCTTTTTAGTCGGCTTTATTATTTATGCCATCGCCATGATTTGGCTTGGTTGGTTTGTTTCTCGTAATCAGAAAAGCGGAGAAGATTTTCTGCTGGGCGGGCGTTCGCTGCCGCTGTTTCTGACGCTGGGGTCAACCGTTGCCACGATGGTTGGCACGGGTTCCAGTATGGGCGCAGTGGGCTTTGGCTACAGCAATGGCTGGGCCGGAATGCTTTATGGCGTCGGTGGAGCCGTAGGTATATTGCTGGTGGCGTGGCTGTTTGCACCGGTACGTAAATTACGTTTTATGACCATGAGTGAAGAACTCTCTTATTATACTGGCGGCAGCCATTTAATTAAAAATATTGTCGGCCTGATGATATTTATTGCCTCTATTGGCTGGCTGGGGGCGCATATATTAGGTGGAAGTATGTATCTTGCCTGGGCAACAGGTATTGATCTTACGGTGGCAAAATTAATTATTGCCTTAGCTTTTGCGATTTACGTTATTATCGGCGGTTATTCGGCGGTAGTGTGGACAGATACTATTCAGGCCCTAATTCTGTTCTTTGGCTTTATATTAATGGCTATTCTTGCCGTTGTTCACGTTGGCGGCTGGAGTGCGATTGAGCAGGCGATGGACCCAAAAGCGATGAGCCTGTTTGCGATTGATAAAATGGGCGTGCTGCCTGCGCTTTCGCTGGCACTGGTTATTGGCGTAGGTGTGCTGGCAACACCGTCTTATCGCCAGCGTATTTACTCGGGTAAAGATGTTCCCTCTGTACGCCGTTCGTTTGTTATTACTGGGGTGTTATATCTGTTCTTCTCGATTTTGCCTGCCATTATCGGCATGGCGGCGTTCACCATGAACCCAAATCTGGAAAACAGCAACTACGCCTTCTTGTTCGCGACCAGTTTCTTACCTGCCATTCTTGGGCTGGTGGTGCTGATTGCCGGGCTTTCAGCCACCATGTCTTCTGCCAGCTCCGATGCCATCGCGGCGGTGGCGATTATGATGCGCGACGTCTACACCATGATTACCGGCAGAATGCCGCCGGAGGACAAGGCCATTACTTACTCACGCTGGATGTTGACCTTTGTTATTGGCCTGGCGCTGGTCTTTGCTCTGACCTCTAATGACATCATCAGCTACATTACCAAAATGATTTCGATGCTGATGTCCGGGCTGTTTATCTGCTCGATTCTCGGTCGCTTCTGGCTACGCTTTAACTGGCAGGGCGCGCTGGCGGCGTTAGTGAGCGGTATGGTGATGTCAATTGTGGTGCTGATGAATGCCGACTGGCTGGCTTACTGGGGTAACCCGTGTATTCCGTCAGTGCTGGGCAGCCTGGTCGCTGGCGTACTGGTGACGTTGGTAACGCCAGCAAGTCAGGTCAGCCGGGAAGAAGCTTTGGCTATTATCACCAATGAGCGTGAAAACCAGAGTGTCGTGATCACCAAACCTGAAGAAGCATAACCGACAATGCTAATCGCCAAGTGGCTGGCGGTTAGCGCCCCCACGGTGGCTGTCTAACACGAGTTTTATCCGCCGCAGGCGATCTTTCGCCTGCGCTTTATTTGCCATTGCCAGTTCTGTTGCCAGTACATCGACCATGGCTAACATCGCGTAGCGGGAAGGGGTGGGCTTAAAGATGTAATCACTTTCCTGAACCAGTAACGGCAATACCAGATCCACCTGTTCCGCCAGCGGTGTTTGTGCTGGCGTAATGGCAATAACACGCGCGCCATACTGACGGGCGATTGCCGCACTTTCGATGATTTCCGGTGTATAACCGCCCAGCGAAAGCACAATCACCACATCCTGCGGCATGACTGCCGAGCACATCATTCTCATCATCAGGGCATCATTCTGACTGACCACCGGTAGCCCCAGACGGAATAAACGGTACTGAATCTCCTGTGAACAGATAGTGGAACCGCCGCCAGTTCCTAACGCAAGAATTTGCCGCGCCTGACTTAACCAGCTTACAGCCTGGCTGATGGCATTCATATCCAGCGAACGACGATGCGTCTCCAGCACGCTAATAATCGCTTCGTAGATCCCCTGAACACCGTCAAGATCCGGTACATCGAGAATAAACCGCTGCCCGACAGCCAGTGACTGCGCCAGTTTGACTTTCAACTCGCGGACATCTTTGCACCCCAGTGCACGGGCAAAACGCGTCACCGACGCCTGACTGGTTTGCGTTAACCGTGCCAGCTCAGCAATTGGCAACTCTACTGCGGCAGAGACGTCATCAAGAATAAATTGTGCGATACGCTTTTCAGTGGCTGTTAACGCCATAAACCGTTCGGTAATGCAGGAGATGATATCGATGCTATAAGCCATAGGAGTATCACTGGTTCGAAGAAGATTGATACTTTGTACCATAAACTGCCGCTATAGAGTGTGACCCTCACAAAAAACGCAAGTTTGCTGCAACAAAAGCAGTGCCGACGCTTTTCCACAGCATAAAGTTTTCCACCACCAGGCCGACAACCAGTGTATCTGTCTAGTGGAAAGAGAAACCATGTTAAAACGTATCAAGATCGTGACCAGCTTACTGCTGGTTTTGGCCGTTTTTGGCCTTTTACAACTGACATCAGGCGGTCTGTTCTTTAATGCCTTAAAGAATGACAAAGAAAATTTCACTGTTTTACAAACCATTCGCCAGCAGCAATCCACGCTGAATGGCAGCTGGGTCGCGTTGTTGCAGACGCGTAACACCCTCAACCGCGCGGGTATCCGCTACATGATGGATCAGAATAATATTGGTAGCGGTTCAACCGTTGCTGAGCTGATGCAGAGTGCCAGTATTTCGCTGAAACAGGCGGAAAAAAACTGGGCGGATTACGAAGTGTTGCCGCGTGACCCGCGTCAGAGCACCGCCGCAGCGGCAGAGATCAAACGTAATTACGATATTTATCACAATGCGCTGGCGGAGCTGATCCAACTGTTAGGTGCAGGCAAAATCAACGAGTTCTTTGATCAGCCGACCCAGGGATATCAGGACGGTTTCGAGAAGCAGTATGTGGCTTACATGGAGCAAAACGATCGGCTCTATGATATCGCCGTCAGCGATAATAATGCCTCCTACAGCCAGGCGATGTGGATTCTGGTGGGCGTGATGATCGTCGTACTGGCGGTCATCTTCGCCGTCTGGTTCGGTATTAAAGCCTCGTTGGTAGCGCCAATGAATCGCCTGATTGACAGCATTCGTCATATTGCAGGCGGCGATCTGGTGAAACCGATTGAGGTGGATGGCTCTAATGAGATGGGGCAACTGGCTGAGAGTTTGTGCCATATGCAGGGAGAGCTGATGCGTACCGTCGGTGATGTGCGCAACGGGGCCAATGCCATCTATAGCGGTGCCAGCGAAATCGCTACCGGCAATAACGATCTCTCTTCGCGCACCGAGCAACAGGCCGCTTCGCTGGAAGAGACGGCAGCCAGCATGGAGCAACTGACCGCAACGGTGAAGCAGAACGCCGAAAATGCGCGCCAGGCCAGCCACCTGGCGTTAAGTGCTTCTGAAACGGCGCAACGCGGCGGCAAAGTGGTGGATAACGTGGTGCAGACTATGCGCGATATCTCCACCAGTTCGCAGAAAATCGCCGATATTATCAGCGTAATTGACGGCATTGCCTTCCAGACCAATATTCTCGCTTTGAACGCGGCGGTTGAAGCAGCGCGCGCGGGTGAGCAAGGGCGCGGTTTTGCGGTGGTCGCGGGTGAAGTGCGTAATCTGGCCCAGCGCAGCGCTCAGGCGGCTCGTGAAATTAAAAGCCTGATTGAAGACTCGGTGGGCAAAGTGGATGTTGGCTCTACGCTGGTCGAAAGCGCCGGGGAAACCATGGCAGAGATTGTCAGCGCTGTGACCCGCGTGACGGACATTATGGGCGAAATTGCTTCGGCTTCTGATGAGCAGAGCCGTGGTATCGATCAGGTTGGCTTAGCAGTAGCTGAGATGGACAGAGTAACCCAACAGAACGCTGCGCTGGTGGAAGAATCTGCCGCCGCTGCCGCCGCGCTGGAAGAGCAGGCCAGTCGCCTGACCGAAGCTGTGGCAGTGTTCCGGATTCAGCAACAGCAGCAACATCAGCGTGAAACATCGGCTGTGGTAAAAACCGTGACGCCAGCTGCGCCGCGTAAAATGGCCGTGGCAGATAGCGGGGAGAACTGGGAAACGTTTTAATCGCCATAAAAATGCCCGATAAGCAAAATGTTATCGGGCATAGGGAGATTAATCTTTCCGTGGGTCGTTGATCGGCTGACGAACCAGGAAGATGTACGCCAGTGCACCCGCCGCAGTGACGCAACCGCAGATGATTAGTGCCAGACGGAATGAATGGGTGGTATCAACAATAAAACCAGTAATGATCGGCGCGAAAGAGGCGCAGATGAAGCTGGCAAAGTTCTGGATACTGCCCACCGACGCCGTCATGCGAGAAGCAACTGCGACGTGGATCAAGCCCCAGCAGGAAGTTCCGGCAAAGTGAATACAAAACAGTGCCATGCCAATCAGCAGAACCGCTGTCATGGATGTTGTCGCTTGCGGTACGACCAGCGTAAAGGCGGCAGAACAGAACATCCCGGCAATAATGCAGATCTTACGGCTTTTAATCGGAGCCATTCCCCCTTTGACCAGCCAGTCAGTAACGTAACCGTTGACCAGCATCCCGGCAGCCCCAAACAGGAAAGGGATAGCCGCCATCAACCCTGTGCTTTTTAAATCCAGGTTATAGGCTGTTTGCAGGTAACCAGGAAGCCAGGCCAGATACAGCCACGCAGTGTAGTTGATGCCACTGAATCCGATCATCATTCCCCACATTGTGCGGTTACGGAACAGGCTGCGCCATTCGGCAAAACTGAGCGGATCTCGGCGGGCATTGACGCTACCAGCATTGAGGTAAGCTTGTTCAACGGCAGTCAGTTCTACGTGCTCGCGGTTGCGATAGAGCATATACCAGCCAATGGCGAGAAAAATCCCCAGCACACCAATGGTAATAAACATCCCACGCCAGCCCATCACCAGCATCATCGCCGCCAGAATCGGTGGGCTTACGGCAACGCCAATGGTAGAAGCTGCGTTGAAGAAGCCCATCGGGCGTCCGCGCTCTTTGATGTTGAACCAGTCGTTAATGACTTTTACACCGCATGGGTTCATCGGCGCTTCACCAATCCCCATACCGATACGCACCAACACGAACTGCGTAAAGCTGTGCACCATGCCAGACATTGCCTGGAACAGTGACCAGAAGAACATCCCGAGTCCCAGCATCAGGCGCGGGCCTTTACGATCCAATAGTGGGCCGCAAGGAAGTTGCGCAATCCCGTAAGCGAGTGAAAACACGGAGAGCAAAGCGCCGATTTCGGTGGCACTTAATCCCAATTCTTCACGAATCGTTAAATTTGCTACCGACAGCGAACTGCGGTCGAGATAATTGATTACCGCCGCAAAAAATAATAACAACATGGCGGTGGTTTGAATGCGTTTAATTCGGGTACTGCGTTGAACTAATCCATCTGGTGGCACGGGAATATCTGCCGACGAAGATGGAGTAAATGAAGAACGCGGATCGAGGGTGATATTTTCTTTTTCCACGCCGGACTCCTGTATTTATAATTTTAATTGTTTACGTAATTGTGCATTACGCAAGGTTGACATTAACGGCAGGTTAAAGTTTTAGGACTTTACTACCGCTCACAAAAACATTTTTAGTCGACTGATTGTGAGCATAGGTAAGCGGGAATTTCCCGGTATTTATCTTTTGATAAAACCGTGCACCCGCTAATAGTTTGCTGTTTTTAATCCGTACTTAATGAGCATAACGCGTGTTCTCATTAATGGATCGAATCATTGATTGTTTAGCTGAATTCAAATGGTTACGGAGCGCAAGGGTGGCATCCAGGTCACTGCGGCAAATCAGAGCGCTGAGAATGGTCATATGCTCATCGACGGCAATGATATTGCGCTGTTTAAGATCGCTTTCGTCCCATTGATAGTGAAAATGAAAGATGACTGAGATGATCTCAAGCGATTGATCAAAAAAGATATTGTCGGCAGCTGAAAGCAGTAAGGAGTGAAAATCTCTGTCAAGTTGCGAGAACATGCGAAAGCTATTGCCGATGTTGTCACGCAGTAGCCGATGACGTTCGAGCATGGTTTTCGCCTGCAGCCAGCGGGGATCATGATCAGGCAGGTTGAGAAAGTGCTGAAGTGAATGTGTTTCGAGCATTTCGCGTAGCTCAAACAGCTGCTCGGCGTAGGATTGATCGAATTGCTTCATGCTCCACTGGCCGCGCTTTTCGCTTTGAATAAGATTATAACGGCCGAATTTTAAAAGATATTCTCTTACAACCACCGGGCTGACACCCGCGGCCCGCGCCAGTTGCAGTTCAGAAAAAGTTTCCCCAGGGCGTAACTGACGCTGGTTTATCATCGTGAAAAAAGCCTGCTCAAACACTTTGTTTTGTTCACTCATTGAAGCGGTAGTACAGGCGAAACCGTCATCGTGGTCAGGTTTACGCGCAATAACATAATCGTTTCCAACCTGCGTTAAGACGCCGCATTCGCGTAAGTGGCTGAGAATATGACGCACTGTGGTGCGGCTGATGTTGTACATTTCCGCCAGCGCACTTTGCGATGGAAGTGGGGAAGGGATATGACCCCGCGCCATATCATCAATGACCTGGTTAATCACATTGTGGCGTAAATTTTGTGAGCGACTCATATTTTCCTCCTTGTGAGTCCATTAAAACCCGATTTAAAACATTTTTATGCGTGTGTTTTCACAAAACAGATTTTCCGTTCCGCTGCCATTTTTCATTTTCATTGATATCTAAGGCAACAAAAAATGGAGAGCCGAATCATGTCTACGATGAATGTTTTAATTTGCCAGCAGCCGAAAGAATTAGTCTGGAAACAACGCGAGATACCTATTCCGGGTGACAATGAAGCATTAATAAAAATTAAGTCTGTCGGGATTTGCGGTACCGATATTCATGCCTGGGGTGGAAATCAACCATTTTTTAGTTATCCACGTGTTTTAGGCCATGAAATATGTGGGGAGATTGTTGGGCTGGGTAAAAATATTGCTGATCTTAAAAATGGTCAGCAAGTTGCTGTGATCCCTTATGTTGCCTGTCAGCAATGTCCGGCGTGTAAAAGCGGGCGTACCAATTGCTGTGAAAAAATTTCAGTTATTGGTGTGCATCAGGATGGTGGTTTTAGTGAGTATTTGAGCGTGCCGGTGGCGAACATTTTGCCCGCAGACGGTATTGACCCGCAGGCGGCAGCATTGATTGAACCTTTCGCTATTAGCGCACATGCGGTGCGTCGTGCAGCCATTGCTCCCGGCGAGCAGGTGCTGGTGGTCGGGGCGGGGCCAATCGGTCTGGGCGCGGCGGCAATCGCTAAAGCTGATGGCGCACAGGTGGTGGTGGCGGATACCAGTCCGGCACGCCGAGAACATGTGGCAACGCGTCTGGAATTACCTGTTCTGGACCCGTCAGCCGAAGATTTTGACGCGCAGCTGCGGGCGCAGTTTGGTGGTTCGCTGGCGCAGAAAGTGATCGACGCGACAGGTAATCAACATGCGATGAATAACACCGTAAATCTGATTCGTCACGGCGGCACGGTGGTATTTGTCGGTCTGTTTAAAGGTGAGTTGCAGTTCTCCGATCCGGAATTCCATAAAAAAGAAACGACGATGATGGGCAGCCGCAACGCCACGCCGGAAGATTTCGCTAAAGTCGGTCGATTGATGGCGGAAGGGAAAATCACTGCCGACATGATGTTAACCCATCGCTACCCGTTCGCCACGCTGGCAGAAACCTACGAACGTGATGTGATTAACAATCGTGAGTTGATTAAGGGTGTAATTACTTTCTGATAAGGCGAGATTATTAAAGTTGCCATGCAGCGTCCGGGGAAGTGTTGGGCGCTGTTTTTTTTGTTTCTTAATAGTGTGTTGTAAGCCGGAGAAGGCGTGTAGGCCGCACCTTATGCGACCTACAAATCAGTCAGGAATTACCCTTCACGTTCTACCACTTTAATCTCCACCATGCCGATCCCGAGCTTACGCGGCGAGTGTCCGAGGATATTCCCTTCGTTGGTTGAGACAGGTTCCGGCGGCACAATTACCAGCGTGTCGGCATCGGTTGGGTTATCGAAATGCAGCGTGGTGGTGGTCACTTCATTGCCCAGCACAAGAGTTTGTTCTTCATTGCCTACGCGTACCGGAATAGGACGGCTGGCGTTATTGCCGTATGCTTTGGCGGTAATCACCAGGTCAAATTTCTTCGGCAGCGGATGCTTGTACTCGATTTTTACTTCATCGCCCAGCTGAGCGTTGGACCAGCGGCCCCACGACTCCGGACGAGAAATCCCGCTAAACTGTTTCACCTCTTCCGGCGCACCGGCGACGTTAAAGATGAAACTGTCGGCTTTGTAGCGAATATCGTTATTAACAATCTTCAGCGTATCGACATTGCCTTTGTAACGCGCCATGTCGATGACCGTATCTTTAAATGCCGTTTTGCCCTTCCATGTTGTTTTGTCAACATGCTGGACAATTTGCTGACCGCCAAGCTGCCCTTGCGAGACACACCAGTCGGTGGAGAGTGCCAGTTCCGGAGCCCAAAGTTGTGCCATCTTGTAGCAACGGTCAACCCAGACGAAATTGTCGCGTGGAGCGAAATCGGCCAGCTGGAAACGCAGCGGTGCTGAGTATTCACTTTCCGGCAGCGGTTCCACGCGTTTGTCTGAAACCCGCAACAGCAGCGGCAAACGGAAATGGCTACCCGAGAAGGCAATCATGTTTTTCTGCTGGTCGATGGTGAACTCTTTCATCTCTTTAGGGAATTTCCACAGGCGGATGATATCCGGCTTCCACGCCAATGTTTTCTCTTTGATATTGAGGAAGATTTCCGACATTGACTGCCCGGATAAACTGCTACGACCAAGTCCGAGATAGTTATCGCCACCGAGAATGTCCAGCACCGTCGCGCCGTTATCCATCGTGTTACGCTTCACTGCCAGCGTCTCTTGCTGCGGCTTGTCGCCACGAATGACAAAAAACAGGTTATTGCGATCCTGCTTATTGAGGTATTTCCACGCCGTGTTGTTCATCGCTAAATGGTCAGAAGAGACGACGATGACGGTATCTTTAAACCACGGTGACGCTTTGATTTTGTTGATAAACGCCGCGATATTCTCCTGGCTGCAACTTACCGCGCTGAATGACTGGTTCGGCTTACCGTCAAAATCATATTTTTTGCGGTTACAGGTACGCGAGATAAAACCATCCGGGTGATGGGTATCGACTGTCAGGGTAAACAGTGAGAATCGCTGACCTGAGCGGGAAAGCTCTTCAAACTTTTTCCACGCTTCATCGAGAACGGTATCGTCGTAGAATCCCCAGTCGTTGCGATAGTGCGGGTCGGCCACCACGCTTTTCAGCTCTTCTGAGCCGTATAAGTGGTCGAAGCCATGCGACTTCAGGAACACATCTTTACCGGCAAAACGCAGATTCGCGCCCTGCACGAAATAGTTCTGATAACCCGAGTTTTTCAGGATATCGCCCAGACAGATGTTCTGCGGGAAGAAGCTGGAGACAGAGGCGGAGGCGTTGCCTTCAAAGGGGGCAAACAGCGGTATGCCGCACTGAGAAGCCACCATGCCCGCAATCGTGTAATCCGTTCCTGGCAGCTGCTGCGTGTGGCTGAAATCCAGGCCTTCATTTTTCAACGCGCCCAGTTCAGGCGTGAGATCCGGGAAAGCTTCGTTATCAAAATAGGTCCGCTCGAGACTTTCGCCGTAGATATAAACCAGGTTGAGTTTCGGGTCAGGGATAGTTTTCGACGGCTCTTTATAATAAGCCGCAAAGTCCGGGTCGCCATCGCGTGACTGGGATTTCACCAGTTCCGTTATCTGACGAAATGCCGGGCTGGCGTCCACCGAACCCAGCGCCAGTAAGAGCGCCAGCAGGCTGTAACCAAAATGGTGCGGATGATGACGACGACGGCGCAGGATCCAGCCCAGCGCACCGAACACCGCCGTCAGCCCCAGCACAATGCCGATACCCGGCAGGATGTATTTGCTGACGCCAGCACCGGTCAGGCTGTTGGTTAAGGTATAGAGAACCGCGTCGTTAATACCATCGCCAGTAAAATAGTCGCTGGCAAACAGGGTGATATTTAAAACGACAAATAGCCCCAGCACCGTTAATGTGGCTGCAAACCACCAGGTGTTACGTCCCGCTTTCCATGCGTAAATCAGCACAGAGGCGAGAAAAAGGGCGAAAGAGAGTAGTTCTGACAACGGGCGATCCTCACTAAACCGGGCCGTTTAGCCAACGTTTAAGCTTTTTGAGAAGCACAATGTAATGGCGTCGCCATATTGCTGCAATTCTAGTGTCAAAAAAATGCGATGTTGTTAGGAATTAGTTTATAAACAGACTTTTTTGATCGCGGTCGCTTCCCGTGTAACAGGGGGAAAACCGTCCAGGAGCAGGGAAAAGGGCAGGAGAGAGCCGCGTCAGCCGGGTAACAGCTAAAACGCGGCGTTTCGCGGTTCAGGAAATGAAGTTCAGCCCCTGCTTTAACACCAGATCGCAGGCTTTGGTTTTCACCTTTTCTGCCAGCGGAGTCGTTCCGATGTTATCCAGATTGAGTTGCTGACCATCTTTGGTTTTCAGCAAACCCTGAATGCCGTCCAGATAGTTGGTGTCTTCTTTTTGCTCTTCACTGTTCAGGCCCAGCTTTTCCAGCATCTGGTTCTTGATGTTTTCGGCATCGGTTACCGAAGCCAGCTTTTGCTTCGCGCAGTATTGCAGAATGCCTGCGGCATTGTTCATGTTATCTGCGCTTAAGGCCTGGTTTCCGCTGCTAAGCAAGTTAGTTAATGACGCGAGCGACCAACCGCCTTCCTGTGTCGTACTGTTTTGGTTGCCAAGTTCGCTGGCGGCGCTGGAGAGCGCATCTTTCCAGGACGCAGCATGCACCCCGGTGGAAATTAATGCGCTGGCGGCAATGGCACAGCACAGAAGATGTTTAACAGTTTTCATCATCATTACTCAAGGTGGAATTGTGTCGCAGTATACCGCCAGAAACGGGGATTAATACTCTTTACCTGTTACACGGCTACGGTAGCTATCCCAGTTGAAGATCACCCACAAACTGTTACCCAGGCGCATACGGTCCATCACGCGTTCGCCCAGCAACTTGGTCATCTCTTCCATATTACTGTTGGTCAGCATCCCGGTTGGGCGTTTGGAAGAAGAGCGGCGATCGACGATCTGGTTGATGATCACTTTTTCGTATTTCGATTCGGTCTGCACGCCGATCTCATCGATCACCAGCAGATCAACGTTGCTCAGATCGTTAAGCAGTTGTTCTTCGCTGGTACCGCTATTCCTGAAGGTATCTTTCATCGCCGACATAATATCGGCCACGGTGATGATCAATACGGATTTACCGCGTAGCAGCAGCTCGTTGCAGATTGCCGCCGCCAGATGGTTTTTGCCGGTTCCTGGCTTACCAGAAAAGATGAAGCTGGCGATGTTGCCGTCAAACTCTTCGACATACTGGCGCGCTTTGCTTAACGCATTCATCTGCCCTTCACACTCAACGCGATAGTTCTCAAAGGAGCAGTTCTGATGCAGTGGACGAATACCGGAGCGGTTAAAGGTGCGCTGCATTTTCATCGCCCGATTTTCACGTTCGAGAGCGGCGGAGCGGATCGCTCCTTGTTCTTTCTGCCAGGCCAGTAGTTCTTCACCCGTTTTGAATGCAGGTTTGATATGGGCAGGCATCATTTTTTGCAGGCGTTGCATCAGGTCGCCAACGTTTTTCATCGTTACCCTCTGAATCCTGGTGGAATTTGGCTGTCAGGTTCACTGACCGTATTCACATCTCGTTTCGGCAGTCCGCCGTTGCTGGCACGACCGATTTGCAGGCTGCGCGCCAGTTTTTGTTGCCACTGTACATGGTGAAAGACTTTACCTTCCGCCTGCCAGTAGGCAATGAATGAGGTCAGTTCTTCGGTGGTCACCGGCTCTCTTAGTGCCACGCCCCATAGCGCCGCCAGGCGGATAAAGTCGGCATCGGGTTGCCAGTCCGGATACATGGCGAATTTCCCCATGGGTACAGCAACGGGAGCAGCTTGCGGTTCCTGATAGAGTTGATCGTCCAGAGCGACATCGCTTCCCGGACGCGCCAGCTTTTCTTCCAGCGCCAGCAGTTCAGCCAGGCGTGCAGGCGTGACGGCATAAAACGCCGGGGCATTGTTAGCAAATACGGCAACCACACCGCCTTCAGCTTTTGCCAGAACGGTTTGGTGATCGTGTACCAGGGCGTCAATACCAACGACGTCCGGGGTCAAAACTCTGGAAGACATACTGTTTCTCAAATATGGAACGATGAACGAGAAGGGAGATAACTTTTATAGTAACACACGGAGGAGAGGAGGCTGTCTCTCATCCGTGTGCTTAAGCGAGGCAATTTTATACGCGAGGGCGCTTGCGGTACAACCATAATCCAGGAATGGAAAGACCGATGGATAACGCACCAACAATCGATGAAGCTGTAAGAAAGTTGGTTAACAGGGTAATCATCAACGGTTCGCTGTAACCTAACTGGCTGATTTTTACCGCCGAAATCATTGCGGTATAAGCCGATATGCCCGGGAACATAGGGATAACGGCCGCCACGGTAAACACTTTCGGATGCGCCAGATACCAGCGCGACCATTGAATACCAATGGTGCCGACCAGCATAGAAGCCATAAAGGTTGACCACTCAATATTCAGCCCGCTGGTCATTAAGATCATTCGTGAACCATGACCAATCGCGCCAAGCAGCGCACACCAGCGTAATGCCCGAACGGGAACGTTGAACACCATCGCAAAGCCGACCGCTGGAATGGCGGCGAGGATCATATCCTGCGCCAATGCAAACAGAAACTCGATCACACCCATCCGCGTAGCCCCCAAATCGTCAGTGCCATCACCACGCCGACGCAGGTAGCCAGTGTCAGCAGACTGGCGATCGCCCAGCGTGCCAGTCCGGTATTGATGTGGCCTTTAAACATATCGGCGACGGCATTTATCAACGGAAATCCCGGCACCAGCAGCAGAACGCTGGCGGCCATCGCAATGGTGGGTGTATTGCTGAAGGTGGGAAGTTGCAAAAGCAAACCGGAAATAGTGGTGGCGGCGAAAGCGGTGAGGCAAAAGTTGATCTGTGGATGAAGATGACGTTGTGCCAGTAGCTGGCGGATATACATCGCGGCCGTACTGGCAAAGAAGGTGATGACGGCACCATCCCAGCCACCTTTATTGAGTTTACAGAAACAGGCGCAGGAAAGGCCAACGATTAAGGCTACCAGCCATCTTGGGTAACGTAATGGCTGAATTTGGCTAAATCGTTTCTCTACGCCTTTGTAATCCAGCAGATGGTGCTCCGCCAGAATCACAATGTGCTGGACTTCAGTCACCACATGCATATTAATGCCGCGATCGTGATTTTTACGTGTCGATGTCAGGCATTGCCCATCTTTAATGGTTGTCAGCACTATGGCGTTCGAAGAGATAGAACTTTCAACGCTGTCCATTCCCAGCGCCCGACCCAGTCGTGAGGAAAGCTCATCAACCAACGCGCTTTCCGCACCATGTTGCAGAAGAAATAATCCACACTGGATACAAAGCCGTGTTACGGCTCGCTGTTGCTCAGTTTGCATAACTCGCCCTTTGTCATAGACGTGCTGCGTATTGTTCAGATAATGAGAATCCATTTGTATCATGAAGCACGGTTGTTTTGCGGTAGGTTAAGATCAAAATTGCGCTGATTAATCCTGGTTATCGGGAGAAGCTCGGTGATAAAAAGCGAATTATCTCTCGCCGCAAACAAACTATCACATGAATATTATCATCATAATGAATTTATTGTTTGGCCTTTACGAATCAGGATAATAGATAACCGGGCACGTTTTTTAATGTTAACAAGTTAAAACCATCAGATTTCATTGAATAAATATTGGTTGTGTGATTTTTCATTCTGCAGGAAAGGATATCATTTAATTATAAATTAAATGAATGTGATTTCTGTTTTTCATTAAGTATTCCTAACAACTTAATGTAGATATTTTAAATGTCTCCAGGCTATTTCACCAGGTTATCATTTGATGCTAACCTTCTGACACATGCAGTGGAGTTGTTGTGCAGCAGGAGTATGCTGATATGAAAGTGAATGCTAAGGATAATTTATTCGCTTAATCTATTAATTTGCTGGAAACATTTAAGGAATGAATATCCTGAATAAACCATCATGATTTTTAGACAGTGGATGTGGAGGAAATATGTTGCCAGGATGCTGCAAAAATGGAATTGTTATCAGTAAAATACCTGTTATGCAAGCAGGGTTAAAAGAGGTCATGAGGACTCACTTCCCTGAATATGAAATAATATCCAGCGCCTCTGCGGAGGACCTTACCTTATTACAATTACGTCGTTCCGGATTAGTCATTGCTGATTTAGCCGGTGAAAGTGAAGATCCACGTTCTGTTTGTGAACATTATTATTCTTTAATCTCACAATATCGGGAAATTCACTGGGTTTTCATGGTGTCACGCTCCTGGTATTCCCAGGCAGTAGAATTGCTCATGTGCCCTACGGCGACGTTATTGTCTGATGTTGAACCCATTGAGAATCTGGTCAAGACCGTACGTTCCGGCAATACGCACGCAGAGCGTATCAGCGCCATGCTGACCTCTCCGGCAATGACTGAAACTCATGATTTTAGCTATCGCTCCGTCATTCTCACTCTTTCAGAGCGCAAGGTACTGCGGCTATTAGGTAAAGGATGGGGCATCAACCAGATAGCTTCGTTGCTTAAGAAAAGTAATAAAACTATCAGCGCCCAAAAAAACAGTGCGATGCGTCGACTGGCAATTCACAGCAACGCTGAAATGTATGCATGGATAAATAGCGCGCAGGGTGCAAGAGAACTTAACTTGCCTTCTGTTTATGGAGATGCCGCAGAATGGAACACAGCCGAATTAAGAAGAGAAATGTCGCACTCATAGAAAAATGCGTCATGAGCAGTATCGGTATTGAGAGTTTATTCAGAAAGTTTGCGGGTAACCCTTATAAGCTCCATACCTATACCAGTCAGGAGTCATTTCAGGATGCCATGTCGCGGATCTCGTTTGCGGCGGTCATTTTTTCTTTTTCTGCCATGAGAAGTGAGCGCAGAGAGGGATTATCTTGCCTGACTGAACTGGCGATTAAGTTTCCGCGTACCCGGCGTTTAGTTATTGCGGATGATGATATTGAAGCTCGGCTGATTGGTTCATTGTCGCCATCACCGCTGGACGGTGTATTAAGTAAAGCGTCAACGCTGGAGATTTTTCATCAGGAACTCTTTTTGTCATTAAATGGTGTACGTCAGGCGACCGACCGACTGAACAATCAGTGGTACATTAACCAAAGCCGGACGCTAAGCCCGACGGAGAGAGAAATATTGCGCTTTATGTCGCGTGGCTACTCAATGACACAAATTGCCGAGCAGCTTAAACGCAATATCAAAACGATCCGTGCACATAAATTTAATGTGATGTCGAAACTGGGCGTCAGTTCTGATGCAGGGTTGTTGGAGGCCGCAGATATTCTGTTATGTATGCGGCATTGCGAAGCAAGTAATGTGTTGCATCCCTATTAATCCGCATTATGCCGGGTTTACTTCCCCGGCAGTGCTTTCATTTCAGCGTACAATCGCCACATTGCTGCACATCCGGTAAGCGATAACGCTGGCAGCAAGTGCGGCGCACCAGCAGGCCGTCGCGCAGTACCACGGTACGCCAGAGTGGATTATCTTCACCGGTAGAAAGCGTTTTCTCAAAAAAGAGGGCATGGCGCAGCGATTCAACCGTCGCCTCGCCGAGCAGTTGCTTCATCTCAGTGAGATACCAGTTGATCAAATAACCGGTATTACTCCAGATAAGTTTGCCGTTGATCTCTCCGGTCGCTTCTAGTGCCTGCACAACCGGAACCAGCGCCTGGCTGATTAACGTTTCCATTCGCTGCTGCGGCGAATGTGGTGTTGCGTTTTTATCTTCACACACATCGACCCAGAAACAGGCGGCACGGCCGGTTTCGTGAAACTCAGCATGGAAATGTTCCGGCGACACATCTAATGCCTTTTCCTGCGTCAGTAGCGCCAGCATTAATGGTGGCACCATCAGGCCGATATACCATTGTGCCCATAGCGAGATCAGCGGTTTGTTCTCGCGGATCATCGTTGGTTGGTTGCGATAGATATGATCGGAATAGACCGCGAGTAGAGAACTTAGCGCATTCGGTGATGACCATTGCGCCAGCGTCATGGCGTTAAGCGGAGCGGGTTCATCCAGGCGGATAAACTCCAGCAAATGTTCACGATGTTTGGCGATCGTCGCACGTACGGCTTGTGCAAGCCCAGCATCCTGTGGCTGGAGATGCGTTCGCCAGATAACATCTTCATAGAGCGGTGCGGAACGATAGGCCATAATCGGGATAGTAATCTAAATGATAATGATTGCTAATCCTAGCGATAGGTTTATCCGATAGCAAGGGATTTCTCTGGCTTGCAAATGATAAAAATTATCATATGATATTGGTTATCATTATCAATGAAAGAGATGAAACCATGTTGCAACGTACGCTGGGCAGTGGCTGGGGAGTGTTGCTGCCAGGATTGCTGATTGCAGGGCTGATGTATGCGGATTTATCGCCTGATCAATGGCGGATTGTCATTCTGATGGGATTAGTATTGACGCCGGTGATGCTGTATCACAAACAGTTACGGCATTACGTTTTGCTACCATCGTGCCTGGCGCTTATTGCTGGCATCATGCTGATGATAATGAATTTGAATCAGGGATGAAAAATCAAGGAAGAAACAAGAAAGGAAGTAAAGATAATTGGTGCGAGGGGGGGGACTTGAACCCCCACGTCCGTAAGGACACTAACACCTGAAGCTAGCGCGTCTACCAATTCCGCCACCTTCGC
>CDZG01047744.1_pt1 | contig 31544 bp, 31 predicted proteins | sample 557741 | NCBI WGS metagenome assembly CDZG01 (sample SAMEA3182086, study PRJEB8094) | gut metagenome | biome: human; feature: gut; material: Stool; isolation source: human stools | place: Canada | collected 2013-01-21
GCCTAAAAACCAGCGGTAGGAGAGCGTATCCTGGATCCTCTGGTAGGTCTGCCGCAAAGACGGTATTCCAAATAAATGCTGAATGAGTACCATCTTGATAAGCACAACCGGATCTGTGCCGGGACGGCCATTGCCATGGCAGTAGTACGGGTCCAGCCGTTCATACAGCCACTCATAATCCATGACCTTTTCTATTTTCCGCAGCAGATGCTCCTTTGGCACCAGCGCCTCCAAATCTACGATGATTGGCTCATGCCGTGCGTCTTTTCTCCAACCTTCCATGTAAACACCCCCGTTTCCTCTATTATAGCAGAAACAGGGGCGTTTGGGTAGTTTTTTGACAGACTGAATAAAAAACCTGCCGATAGGCAGGTTTTTTTATTTTTTAGTGGTGGCTGACCCGTTCCCATTCCTCGCTGTCCTCGTGCAGCAGGGACAAGTCCTTGATATATGCCGTTTCCAGCGGATTGCTCAGCGGTGCGGCGGCCTTGTACTTCTCCAGCCACGCCTTGGATTTCTCCGGCGGCCGGACGGTGCCGGCGCCTGCGATGCAGCCGCCGGGACAGGCCATGCCCTCCAGCAGATAGCCATCGTACTTGCCGGTGCGGGCCACCCGCAGCATCTGGCGGCACTCCCGCAGGCCCTCGGCATACACGGTTTTGACCTCCATATTCGGGCGCTCACGGTGGATCACGTCCTCCACCGCCTTGGCCACGCCGCCGCTGGCGGCAAAGCCCACGCCGGGGGCGCTGGCTTCAAAGTGGGAGGGGACGTCGGGAATCTGGTCGAAATCGATATTCTTGGCCTCGAACATGCCCCGCAGCTCCTCAAAGGTCAGCACGAAGTCCACCTCGCTGCGGACGCTGCGGCGGCTGGCCTCCAGCTTTTTGGCGGCGCAAGGGCCGATGAACGCCACGCGGCAGTTGGGATCCTTGCGCTTCATCAGGCGGGCGGTCAGCACCATGGGCGTCATGGTCATGGAGATATAGGGCGCCATGCCGGGGAACTCCTTTTTCGCCATCATGGCCCAGGCGGGGCAGCAGGAGGTAGCCATAAAGGGCTGCTTCTCCGGCACGTTCTCCATGAATTCCTCCGCTTCCTCGATGGCGCACAGGTCGGCACCGATGGCGACCTCCTCCAGCGCGGCGAAGCCCAGCTGCTTCATGGCTTCCTTGATCTGACCCGCCGTTACCTTGTCGCCGAACTGGCCCCAGAAGGCCGGCGCGATGATGGCCACCACCTTCTGCCCCTGATTAATGGCGTGGATCAGCTGGAAGAGCTGGCCCTTGTCCACGATGGCGCCGAAGGGGCAGTTCACCAGACACATGCCGCAGCTGACGCACTTATCCTGATCGATCTGGGCGCGGCCCAGCTCGTCGCTGGTGATGGCGTTCATGCCGCAGGCCTCGGTACAGGGACGCTCGAACTTGATGATGGCCTGATAGGAGCAGCTCTGCTTGCAGCGGCCGCACTTGATGCACTTCTCCTGATCGATGACGGCCTTGCCCTTGACGAAGGAAATGGCGTCCTTAGGGCAGGCGTGGTAGCAGTGGTGGGCAAGGCAGCCCTGACACATGTTGGACACCTCGTAGTGGGTGGGGGGACAGGCGTTGCAGGCGTACTTGATGATGTTGATGAGGGGGGGATCGTAATATTTCTCGGCGATGGCGCTTTCCTCCACGCCGTCGCTGAGCAGATTGTGCTCAGACACCGACCGCAGCGGCAGCCCCATGGCAAGGCGGATGCGCTCGCCCACGATGGCGCGCTCCAGAAAGATGGATTCGCGCACGGTGGCCTTTTCGCCGGGCATAATCTCATAGGGCAGCTTCTCCATGCGGGAGTAATCCTCGTCATATGCCATTTTGGCCACTTCCGCGAACACGCGCTTGCGGGTGTCGGCGATGCTGCAGGTAATGTTTCTCATATTGCTTCCTTTCTATGCAGGTAATCTATCCAAATATTATATTATACTGACCCGCCGGGGGCTTGTCAACCCCCGCCATACCGTAGTTTTCACCGTTTTAGCGGTGTGTAAACGTTGGAAGATATTTCCTGCTGATGGCCGGTCATACAGCAGGAAAACGGATTGCCGAGCCAGTGTGAGCACTGGCTCGCAATGACAGACCTTTTCGTCAGTCTGGGCAAAAAAAGAACACCCCACCGGGGTGTTCTTTTTTTGATTCAAATCAGTGTGTCAACGGGAAGCTGAAGCTTAGAAGCGCTCCTTCTTCTTGCCGATCACCAGCGCGCCGCCGGTCACAGACAGGACGGACAGGCCAACGTACATAGCAATACCAGCGTCGAAGGTCTTGCCGGACTCCACCTTCTTGCCATCGTTCTTGGTGGTGTCGGTGGTCGTGCTGCCGCCGTTGCCGCCACCGCCGGGGCTGACAGTCTTGTAGGTGAAGGTGTTGGTGAAGGTAATGGTGCTCTCATTCTTACCATCGACCTTAACGGTGAACGTACCGTCCGCGGTATTGATGTCAAAGGTCATGGTGTGAGACTTGGCATCAGCGGCCCAAGTGTTTTCCTTGGCAGAGATGGTCTGGGTAAAGGTGATGCCGTTCTTCAGATACTCAGCCAGAGCGGCGTAAGCAGCCTCGGGAGTCTCGGAATAATCAGCCAGACCCCAGCCATAAGCGCCGTTCTTATAGATCGTCTCAGTGACCTTGTAACCAGCCTCAGTCTTTGCAGCCTTAACGATGTCATCAGTGACCGGATCAATGGTGAACTTCAGTGTCTCCTTGGAATCGGAAGCCTTGACGCCAAACGTAACAGCCTTGCTGAAGTCCTTCTTGCTGTTGTCGGACTGCTTAGCGATCACATTGATGGTATTCTCAGGCATTACCAGATTGGCAACATACACAGTCTTCTGGCAGTTCTTGCAGGTGGCGGAATACAGCCACATCTTGCTGCCGCGAACGCCGACAACTGCGGGATCCTCATTTTTCACGATGTCGTGGCCCAGAGCGGCGACCTTGACGGGAGCCTTGATCTCCTTCTTGCCATCCTTGTCAGCGAACATCTTCTTGCAGACGGAGCAGGTCCAGTAAGCTTCCGTACCGTCCTCGGTGCAGGTTGCGGGAACCGCCTTGGTCTCGGTCAGCTTGTGGGCAGCCAGAGGCAGATACTTGATCTGAGCGGCATTGCCGTTCTCATCCACAATAGTGCCGCACTCGCTGCACTTGTAGTAGGCTTCCCAGCCCTTTTCCATGCAGGTAGACTCCTGTGCGGGAACCGCAACGGGGGTGTGCTTGTGGGCAGGCACCTTCACAGTTACCGTGCAGGTAGCAGTCTTGCCGTCGGCGGCAGCAGTGATAGTGGCAGTGCCCTTGCCAACAGCAGTAACAACACCGTTGGCAACAGTGGCAACCTTATCGTTGCTGGTCGTCCAGGTAACGGTCTTGTTGGTCGCGTTGTCAGGCGTGACAGTCGCGGTCAGCGTGCCGGTCTGGCCCACTTCCAAATTCATGGTCGTGGAAGAAAGGGTAATGGAAGTGACGTTAACCGTCTTAGCAGCAGTAGTAACAGACACAGGCGAACCCGTTGTTACATCACGCGTAGTATTCAGCTTGCCATATACGCCTTCATTGCTCAAGGTAAATGTCGCAGTTCCAGCAGTAACAGTGTCCTTTGCCTTAAAAGTCAAAGTATAAATCGTCCCCTCCTTGATGTCAAAAAGGCCATTTGTGAAGTCTGCTGCAGTCACCTTATAATAAGCGCCTTTCGCATCAGAGAAGCTCTTAGAGGAATGCGCCACTTTCGCCGCTCCACAACACTTGCCAGCTTCGCCGCTGGTCAGTTCAAACACTTCAGCATTGTAATAAATCCAGAACTCAAAAGATTCAACATCTTTCATAGCCTTATCGACCTTGAGCTCAAGACTCAGGCTGTCACCAGCTTCAACTGTTGCGGTTTTCGCATTCAGCGAAAACGTAGCTTCACTGGCTGCAAATGCAGGCACAGCCAAGCTCATTGCCAACACCAGTGTCAAAAATAATGATACTACTTTTTTCATTGGACCCTCCTATAAAATTAATCTAAGCTATCAATGTCGCCCATAACATAGTTATAAACTTTCATGACGTCATTCATTTTGATTTTACCGTCATTTGTTACATCTGCGGCCATAAATTGGTCATTGCTAAACTCAACGTTGCCCATAAGATAATTGTATATGGCCATAACATCATTCATTTTAATCTTACCATCGCCATTCACGTCGCCCTTCATCACGTCGCCGGTTCTGACCTTGCAGGTATAGGGGTCGGTCATTGCCTTATCGCCGCTGTAGCAGGCCTTGAAGCTTCCGGACTTTACTGTCAGGCCATAGTTGGAGCTGTCGGTGATCGTGTAGGTCAGGGCGACCAGCACCACCTCACCCCGCAGCACACGGGGCGTGGACAGCGTTGAATTGCCGCCCCACGCGATGAAGTAATTCTGGTTTTCGTAGAAACGATAGTCGCCAGTGCCGGCCTCGCCATCCGCGACCTTGAACACAGCGTCCAACTGTGTGCCGCGGTTGTTATAGACGGGCTTTCCCGTAAGGCTCAGGCCCTTCGTCTCCACATAAAATTCCATCGCGCCAACGCCGTTGCTGTTTGAAGCGTCAAGGGAAAAGGTATACGTGACGGTATTGCCGCTCTGCTCCTCGTCCACCCGCAGGTAGACAGTCTGACTGGCGCTCGCCACGACCACCAGCGACAGAGCCATGGCAACAGTGAGCAATAATGTGATAACTCTCCTCATTTGCACTCCCTCTCTCGTTAAATCTCGGTACGACAACCGCGCCGCGAGGACGCTCCCCCGCTGCCTTTCGCCGTGCCATAATAAAATTCAGCCGGATGTGCTTTCCATACACGGGTACATTGTACCTCATTTTCATCTATAAGGCAAGCCCTTTTTTGACGATTTTTGGTAGGCATGTTAAAAATCGGAAAGCATGTCCGGAACCGTACCGTCATTTCATCTGTAATTCATCTGTAATCTGTGTGTAATTCCGCGGGAAAACCTATCAGAATGATAAAACCTCCCGGCCACTATCGCAGCCGGGAGGGCGCTGACTATCACTTCTTTTTCTTTTTCAGCACCAGCACGGCCACTGCCGCCGCCACGATCACCACCGCGAGGACGATCCACAGCGCGGCGCTGCCGCTCTGCTTCTCCTGCCCACCGGACGTGCTGCCGTCGGCGGAGCTTGCGGCGTCGCTGCCGGTCACGCCGTCAGAGGCCGCCGCGCCATCGTTGGCAGTGCCGCTGCCATTGGCGGTGTCGCCAGCTCCCGCCGTATCGCCGCCTGCCGCACCGTTGCCGTTGCCGGAAGTACCGTCAGGCGCGGTATTGGCGTCGGTCTTCAAATCGTCGCCATTGGTTTCGGTAATCACCGGCGTATCCTCCGCCACAGGCTCCTGTCCGCCGGTGATGGCCACAGGCGTGGTAATGACCTGCGCGGTATAGACGTCGCCGGAGCCGTCCAGCGCCGCGATGAACTCAGCGCCCAGCGTGTAAGTGCCGTCCTTGTTGGCAGGCATGGTGGCCTGAATGGTCAGCACTGTGGCTTCCTCCGTCATGCGCCGGTCAGGTGTCGTGCCCACGGCGGCAAAATAACCGGTCTTGGCCGTATAGCCATACAGGTCAAAAATGCCTTTCTCCGTAGCTGGGCTATAGCTGAGACTGCCGTCACCCATGGTGATGCCGCTGGCATCCTGGGTCAGCGTCATGCCCACAGACGGCTGCAACTGGACGCTGAACACACCCAGCGCTTTCCCCTCCGGCGGTGTGACCGTAACGGAGTAGGTCACGGTGGCGGTATCACCGCTGACCTTTGTCTCGGTCGGGGTAATCGTCAGCTTCGCCGTGCCGGGGATCGTCCCGGCGTAGGCCGTTACCATCAGCAGCGTCAGCAGCAGCGCCGTGGTCAGCGCCAGCATCAGGCGTTTGGTCATACGTTTCATAAGCATTCCCTCTCCTGTTCTCCCTCCGCACGGAAGGGGGTAGTGTGTCCATTGTATCATATACATTCGCCGTTGGCAAGACGGATCACAGGTCAAAGATCGTGGCCGTTACCTCGTCCGCAGTGATGCCGCCGAACAGCTCGCCCACCGGACTGTCGTTCAGCACGGCCCGCACATCCTCCGGGTGGAAGGTCACGCCCTTCAGCCGCTCCACCAGCTCCTCCAGTCCGCAGACGGACAGGAAGTCGCCGAAGAACCGGACGTCGGTGATGACGCCATTGGCGATGGAGACGTTGGCCTCCAGACAGCCGCCGTCCCAGTAGCGCTTGCATCTCACGTCGAACTTGGGGGAGCGGCCATAGTTCCACTCCCAGGTGTCGTATTTCTCCCGCTTCAGGCGGTCGACCTCCGCCAGCTCCCCGGCACTCAGCGCGCCGGGCGTCAAGCCGCCGCCGGACAGCGCGTCCTTCAGATAGGCCCAGAAGGCGGGCAGCTCCATGTCGTTGGGCAGAAAGTCCCGGATGTTGCCGATGCGGCTGCGAACGGATTTGGTGCTCTTGGAGCGGAATTTCTCTGGATCCACGTTCAGCGCCCCGGCCACCATGCCGGGATTGGCGTCAAACAGCAGCGTGCCGTGGTGTAGGATGCGGCCGCCGTGACGGCGCTGGGCCGTACCGGAGACCTTGCGGCCCTCCACCAGAATATCGTTGCGGCCGGAGGCCTCCGCATTCAGTCCAAGGCTCCGCAGCGCCGCCACCACCGGCTCGGTAAAGCGGCGGATGCTGATGCCGTCGTCCCCCACGTCGGTGATGAAGGAGTAGTTCAGGTTGCCCAGATCGTGATACACCGCGCCGCCGCCGGTGCTGCGGCGCACCACATTGATATGGTGCTGCTCCACAAAGGCGCGGTTGATCTCCGCCTCGGTGTTCTGGTTCTGGCCCACCACGATGGTGTTGTCGTTCTGCCACAGCAGCAGATAGTCGCCCTGGGTGCGGTGACACAGGACGTATTCCTCAAACGCCAGATTGTAATAGGGGTTCTGGGAGTGGGTCTCAAGATACTGTACGGTTTTTTCCATGGATGCTCCTCCGGCTTGCGATGTCTTTCTGGTACTACAAAAAAATCCCACCCGTCTGGGTGGGATTTTTGGCGCGGAAGGAGGGATTTGAACCCTCGCGCCGCTTTTGACGGCCTACTCCCTTAGCAGGGGAGCCCCTTCGGCCACTTGGGTACTTCCGCAAATATAAAGTTGCTGGCGGAGAGAGTGGGATTCGAACCCACGGATGCTTTCACATCGCCGGTTTTCAAGACCGGTGCTTTCGACCACTCAGCCATCTCTCCGTGTGCGAAGTTCCGCGGTTAAACCCCAGACGCAGGTAATATCTTACCATGGAAAAGGCGCTTTGTCAACAAAAAGAACAGCGCCGCAAGAAAAAAATAAAAAAATCGAAAATTAGGGGTTGCAAAATGAAAAAAGATATGCTATTATAATTAAGCTGCTTGGCAGACAACAGAATATCCGGGTGTGGCGAAGTTTGGTATCGCGCTTGAATGGGGTTCAAGAGGCCTTGAGTTCGAATCTCAACACTCGGACCAAAGAAGCATCTTCAGTAATGAGGGTGCTTCTTTTTTGTTTCCAAGTGTCGAGAACTCAAGGCCTCTTGCATTTGAATAAACGGCCATAGGCCGTAACGCCGCAAAGCGGCGGGACGGCCTTGAGTTCGAATCTCAACACTCGGACCAGATTAACGAAACGGTATAGATGCGTCTGGCGAAAAGCCAGGCGCATCAACCGTTTCCGGGCTTTTTCGGGCCCGGATTCTTTCTTTCAAACCATAGATGCAAATCGCTGTTTCAGAGCGTCTGCCCTGATTTGAACCGGGCGGTTTCCCTTTTTAGGCAGATGCATTCAGCCAGTGCCCTTTTTGAACGGCGTTTTTTCTGACTGGCAGCGGTGTTTTTCTTAAAAAAGAATTACAAAGATTCGGGCGCCGTTTTGTTGGTCTTGACGGACTGAGAAAGCGGCGCCCTTTTTCATTTCAAAAAGGGCGCTGGTCGCAGCGCCTGTATTTGAAGGCCGGAGCAATCATGCTCCGGCCTTATTTTTTATGCACGGGAGGAGTTACATGAGCATCAGCACAGAAGAAAAGGACCGTTACCTCAGAGAAACGGCAATCGTCCTTGCCCGAGAAGGATTTCAGACGGGCAAAACTGATACCGGCAAGCTTCGTGTCCTGCTTGACGGTGCGCCGCTGTGCGAGGTGACCGAGAACGGCGGCATCACCTACCGAAATGAGGACATTAATGAACCGGAACGGGTCGCCGCCAAGGACATGGTGTATGAGATCGTCAGAAACACAGCGGAATATATGCGGCAGATGGAAACAGCGCCCTTTTTGAAAGCCGACGGCCTGGAGGACGGCTACAAGGTGCTGGCGGATTTCAATGGCACTGTGCTGGCTGGAGTTCAGAGCAAACACGGAGTTCACTTCGTCACATGGGATTGGGCCTATGGGCACACAGGCGTATGTCATGGGCACTATTTCATGGAGAACTATGCAGGAGCCAAACAGGACTTTGCCATCCGTTCCGGCCTGATTCAAAAGGAACAGCTTTTCACCCCAGAGCAGATGACCGAGATTTATCGCTGCTGTGCGGACTCTGTAGACGGAGATTTCTTCGAACTCACGGGAGAGCAGGAAAAAATGATCCGCAGTGTTCAGCAGCAGATCGAGGAGTGTGTGCCGGATCTGGACGAGCGGATTCGGCAGCAGGAAGACGCCTTGGAACAAATCGCGCAGGAACAGACAATGTAATATCAAACGGTACGGGCCGGAGTCTTAGCAATAAGATTCCGGTCTTTTTTCATTTCAGAGAGGAGTTCGCTTATGCCGTACTATTTCATGCGAGACACGCCGCTGCAGGCGTTGGAGCAGTTGATGATGTCTCAGCCCGGTCAAAAACCCAGAGGCGGTGGGATATACCGCAGCCCATTTCATTACACGCCCAAAGATGTGGTGTGCGAATACTGCCAGAACTATGTCCGCAAGCATCCGTGCCGTCTATGTGAATGTACCTGCCTGGATGAACGGATCGAGGCAGGTGTACTGGAGCTGAATGAGTTCGTGCGGGACTGCTTCGCACCCTCTACTATGCCATGACGGCCACGGAAGCGGCGCTCTATGACCAAAAGGTAAACGGAAATCTTCGAAGCAAGATGGGATCGCTCACCCATAAGAATCTGCCGCTGGCCATCTTCCTTGAAGAAGCAGATCTGGGCTATCCCGCATGGTCTGGCAGCACCAACAGCAAGGTCAGCAACGATCAAATTATCTCGTCCCTCGGCATCGGAGTCGTCCGCTTCAACGGTGAGTTGGAGCCGCCCGATGTAAACGACTTCGACTATGAATACCGAGTCGATACCGATGTGATCTCCTCGGTGGAGGTGAGCGGCGGGCAGTCCGACCCGGATAATCCTGTGACTGTTCGCTTTGTGATTCAAGGCAGAACTTACACCGTCAGCAATGTCTACTATCCGGACGGCGACAGTCAATTGGTATGGGTAAAATGGCACACGCCGTCAGAGCCATGCGTCATTACGATTGCCGTCAGCGTGTCTGGCGGCGGCACGGCGCAGAGCACGATCACCTGCAACATCGTGGATCTGGACGGCAACGATCCGCCCAACCCGGTGGCGGATGACCGCAACGACCGTTTCCGTCTGGCTTCTATTCCAGAGAAAGAACAGGTAACATCCGCTTCCTGGGGCATTTGGTCACCCTGGTGGCAGGAAAATTGGGAATGGGTAGAGAACTGGGAGAAGTGCTGGCACACGGATCGCTGGGTGGATGATAACAATGTGGTTCACCGTGACCGCTGGTATCACTGGGTAGATAACGGCTGGTGGGAGGATCATGGATGGTGGGAGTTTGACTACAACGGCTACTCCGCAAGCCTGACTGCATCCATGCGCATCACGCCGGACAGCCTGTCACCCACAGCGACTGCAGCTACCATGAAAAGCGGGTACGGAATTCAGGAGAAAGTGACGGCCAGAGTAACGACCACGCAGAGCGCGGCTGTCACGGCGGCGCAGAATGCTGTGACCTATTTCCCTGAATTCGGGTACGAAGGCTTCTGGAGACTGCTGAACCGCAGCGTCAGCGGCAAGAGTACCACCTTCGCTTTCAAAAACAATCCCTACAGCACCTATGACCGCCCGACCCACTTCACACCTATCTGGTACCCGGACGGCAGCTACATGCCGTATACCTGGCTTTTGGACTGCTGGACACCCACGGGAATGCTAAGTATGAACCTGGCGGATTCCGTGCGCATCGCCGGTGACCTGTGGGAAGAATGGCATATCGCACCCTTAAAATAACAACAAGAATTGGAGGTATCTATGAGCAAAATGAAATGCAAGCGCCTTTGTGTGATGCTGACCCTGTCCCTGCTGTTGGTCTGCATGATGGGAACCACGGCCTTTGCTGCCGGCACCGGCGATGTGGCCGGAGCGGTGGAAAGCACCTGGGCCACGGCATCCACGCAGATCAAGACCGTCGTCAACAACGTGGTGTTTCCCGCCATTGACCTGATCCTTGCGGTGTTTTTCTTCGCCAAACTCGGCACAGCTTATTTTGACTACAGAAAAAGCGGCCAGTTCGAGTGGACGGCGCCCGCCATCCTGTTCGCGTGCCTGGTGTTCACGCTGACGGCGCCGCTGTACATCTGGCAGATCATCGGAATTTGAGGTATGGGCAATGACTTTTTACGAACAGGAGCTTCGGAAGATCGTCGGAGAACGGTACCCCGACGCCACCTATGTGGGCAGAGCCTGCTATGTGCGTCTGAGCGATATGAACCGGGCAAAGATTCAATTTGTCACTGGAATCGTTGCCAATCAGTACAACGCCTTGCAGTTGACGATCCTGAACCGCAGCGAAGGACAGGTGGATACCCTGCGCCTTCGCTTTTCGGATCTGCTGGGGACGAAGGCGACTTCCAACCCCAACTTCCGTAATGGTGTTGACCCGCACATTTGGGATGACTATGGAAAAGTATGCTGTCCTTCATCACCCTTTATCCGGAGAACTGGCAGCGGCACAGCTATCGCAAGAAAAGATCCCAAGAACCTGACGGCTCGAGCTAAGGCGGAGAAATACGCTAAGATCCTTGCCAAAACCATTGTCAATCCGGATGGCGATGACAGCAATCGCGGACAGAACGCCTTTTTCTATGATGCGGCGGAGGGGCTGCTCACCTCGGTCATTCTGATGCTGGCAGAGTTTCTACCGCCGGATGAGGCGCATCCCCAGGAACGCCGGCATATCGTTTCCGTTTTCAAGTTGGTGCAGGATCTGCTGGAACCCAGTAAGGTAAAGGGCAAGAGTCACTTCCAGCTCCTGATGGGCAAGCTACCGCCTGACCACAAAGCCAGATGGTTTGCGGGCGCTGCGCTCAACAGTGCTGAACAGGCCATGGCCTCTGTCATATCCACGGTGCTTTCTCGCCTCAATGCGTTTCTGGACTCGGAACTGGAGCAGGTGCTCTGCTTTGACAGCGCCATTGATGCAGAGAAATTTGCCTCTGAAAAGTCTGCTATCTTTCTCATTCTTCCGGAGGAGGACACCACCAAAAACTTCATGGCGGGCTTGATGATTCAAAATCTGAGCCGTGAACTGTTTGCTGTGGCGGATGAAAACGGAGGAAAGCTGCAAAACCGTGTGGTACTGTATTGCGATGAATTTGGCACCATGCCGCCCTTCGATGTCCTCCCGTTGTTCTCAGCAGGCCGTTCCCGCCGCCTGACGCTGGTGCCGATCATTCAGTCCTTAGCGCAGCTTGAAAAGAACTACGGAAAAGAAGGAAGCAAAATTATTCAGGACAACTGCCAGGACACCATCTTCGGTGGCTTCGCACCAAATAGTCAAACGGCGGAGGTGTTGTCCAAGGCACTCGGAAACCGTACTGTTCTGTCTGGATCGGTGAGCAGGGGAAAAAACGATCCCAGTCAAAGCCTACAGATGATGGAACGTCCGCTGCTGACGCCAGATGAGCTGAAGTCCATTCCCAAGGGGAATTTTATTGTCCAAAAGACGGGACAGCATCCCATGCGTACCCGCCTGCGGCTTTTCCTGGAATGGGGTATCACCTTCGAGGAGCCTTATATCGTGCCGGAGCGGGCAGATCGTGCAGTAGCCTATGCCAACCGTGAAGATCTGGAGCGTAACCTCCCGCAGTCAAATAAGGCGGAAAATGCGGATATGCGTGGAGCCTATGCCGTTTCCGGACGCGGAGGCATTGCCCATGAGCCTGCTGTAGATAAGCCTCGGCGCAGGGGCGGAAAGCAAATGAAAACCTATGGCGAGGAGGATTTATGAGTTACTTCGGAACAATTTATGCCGACACCGAACTGCCCTCCAGAGCGAGGGCAGTTTATATGTATCTGCGTGACCGTGCAGACAGCGAGGGAAAATGCTGGCCAGGAATCAAGACGATTGCGTCCGATATGCGCTTATCTCGCTCCACGGTCAAACGAGCATTGACTGATTTGGAGCAGCGTGGATACCTGCAAAAGATCCCACGCTACCGTGACAATGGGAGCAGCACATCCAACCTGTATTCCATGCAGTAAGGCCGCAAAAAAGTGCAGTCCTCCGCCAAGGGAGGACTGCGCCTATTTGCTGGACCCAGGGGAGGTTCATGATGGACCGCCCAGAAGGGCTCACTCTATCGGAGATTTAATACAGAGAAAGAATAGTGGAATAGTTGCTGAATACAGAATCTACTTCAACATAGAGATGGGACAAGCGGCTTCCGTTTATACCTGTTATCTTCCCTGTAGGAATCGTTATTTCTTTTTCACGGACCGCAGTTCAATATATCCAACTGAATACGGGGATTGCTGTCATCCCAACAGTAGCCGATGATGTCGGGATCATATCCGTTCATGGCCTGCTGTACTGCAGAGATCGCATCGCAGTACCATATCTGAATAGTCTTATCGAAAATCATGTAGAATGCTTATCAGAATGCACAAACTATTTCAAGTGCAATTTTCACCCATTACACCAGGCTACGGCCTCTTTGAATTGCTCCCATGTAATATCTTTGCAAAAACGGCGATACAGTTTGTTCAGAGATTGCCGGAGGCGAGAATGTTGAAATCTGTGGTCGTGCCGTTTTGGAAAGCCAGGGCATAATTACCCGCAGAGCATGACCTTTGCGCAGAACAGACCGTCCTGGTAGGTAACCGTACTCACCCCGCCGGATTTTTCTGCGATGTGACGGACGGACTGAAGTCCGACGCCGTCTCCTTTTCGCTTGGAGGACTGGAATACGCCACCTTTTTCGCGGATGACTCCGTCATAGGTGTTTTCAACCTGAATCAGTGCCAGACTGTTGCCATGCAGATAGGATGTCAGTTTGATCCTGCGTCGGGCAGGCGCAGTGCGCAGGCTGGCTTCCAGCGCATTTTCCAGCAGATTCGAGAGAACCAGACACAGATTGATTTCGTCTACAGGAAGACATTCCGGCAGATCAATCTGCACGGAATACGGGATATTCTCCCGTTTGGCAAGCGCGCAGTAATACCCGACCACGCTGTCTGCCGCCCGGTTTTCACAGAAATGCATTTCAAGACTTGGAATTTTGGAAACCGCACCGGAGAGATAGGCTTTGATCTTTTCAAGATCCCCTTCTTCTGCAAGGGCAGCGAGCTGACATAGCTGGTGGCGCAGATCGTGCCGCGCCTGCCGTGCTTCCTCAATGGCAGCTTTCAGGCTTTCGTAGCGCTGCTGCATGGAAAGCAGCTGGTTCTCCTGCTGCAATCTCACATTCCGGTTGATGCTGATCGCCATCAGAAGAAAGATTGCGTTGAAGAAAAGCATCAAAAACAAAAGTGCGATGCTGATCACAAAATACCCCTGCAAAACACGCCCGGTATAGAGCGTGTCCGCATACTTGGGGATCATAAACAGATTCAGCGCAATGAACACCAGCGGCAGCACCCAGAACACATACCAGGTCTGCGCAAAATTTTCGTCCTCGACCATCCTCCGCACGCTGTGCGTCGCAGGATAATAGGCGATGGCGGCAAACAGCCAGCAGATCGCATGATAGCAAATCACGGCCCGCAGACAGAACCATGGCGCAGCCTGCGCCTGCGGCAAACCGGCCAGCATAGCGGCGTTGATCGCCCGGCAAAGGCTGTTGATACAGGCAAATACCGCACAGACGGACAACGCAACCGTTCCGGATTTCCAAAGCGTGATCCGGAGCGTTTTTATGTAGATCACGGCTGCGAGCAAGGTCAGCCCCGCAAGCACCGGCGCAGTCGGCATACGGCGCGCATAGCACACCATGCCTCCGGCGGCACAAAGCAGCGCAAGCAGCGGGGCAAGCCACAAAACAAGCTTTGACAGCGGCTGCTTTAAGCTGGATTTTACAGGGAAGCAGGCAAGCAGCATGCCGGGAATCACCACGCTGAGTTCCAGAATCGGACGCAGCAGCTCCATTATACCATCCGCCCCCTTTGAAGCAGGAACTCCATAAATGCCTGCCGGGCACTTTTCAGAAGGTCCTGACTGACAAACACGCGGCTTCCGTCCGCCATGCGGAAGGCGGCGCCTTCCAGATCCTTCGCGTGTTCCAGATTCACGATCACGCCGCGCCCGCACACAAAAAAGCGTGTGTCATCCTTTAGTGGGGCGATGAACGTTTTGAAGGGTTGGCGTGTGGCAAGCGTCTTTTGAACCGTCGTATGGACGTAGATCAAGTGGGCGAAGTGTTCTGCGTAGACGATGTCCTGATAGCGCAGATGGATCTCGCTTCCCTCCACCTTTAGCTCCATATATTTGTCCGGCTGCGGTACGCGGGCAAGCAGCTCGTCCGTCAGCGCGTCGATGTCCGCTTCGGTAAAGGGCTTGACCAGATAGTGCAGCGCCCGTACCTGAAAGCCCTCCAGCGCATGGTCGGTCGAGGTCGTGGTAAAAACCAGCAGGCAGTCCGTGTTGGTTTTCCGTAGCTTCTTTGCCGCCTCCATGCCCGTCATGCCATCCATATAAATATCCAGAAATGCGGCAGTAAAGGGCGCTTTCCTTGCCGCTTCCAGAAATGTCTCGCCGCTTTCGTATTCCAGAATATCCGCCTGCACATTTCTCCGGTGAAGCTGCTGCTCCAGCCGGTCTTTCAGCAGTGCACGTTCCGCAGCAAGATCATCCACAATCGCAATTCTCATGCAGGGTTCTCTCCTTGTGCTTGAATTCCAAGATAATTATATCACAGCGTGTCGAGGATGACAAAGAACCGCTGTCGGAATTCGTGCCAAAATAGCCCCTTTCGTGCTACGGCGCTTGAAAAAACCGAATGGCCTTTTTATACTGAGCGCAAGCAAAATGCCAAATCGGATGAAGGAAGGAGGGAAATCTGTGTATCGTATTGCCGTGCTGGCAGAACAGGAAGCAGAGCGGCAGCGCTACGCCGAGCAAATTACCCGGTTTTGTGAAGCGAAGGGGCTGTTTCCGCAGGTCATGCAATATGACGACCAGGAACGCTTTTTTGAAACGGCGCAGAAAGAGGCTCCAACCAATGCCGTCATTGCACTTTCCGGAGTGGCAGGACTGAATGCAGCGGAGCATCTTCGCTCCTTATGCCCCGCGTGCCGGATGATCTGGTGCAGCGACTTGGATTTCTCCCTTCACGCCTTCCGGCTGCGGGCAGACTATTTCCTGCTGGAGCCGGTTTCCGAGGAAGCATTCCGGCGAGGACTGAATGCCTGGATTGAATAAACGGGCATCGAACCAAACCAAGACAACAAGCACAAAAATGGAGGATATCAATGAAAAAGAAAAAGTTACAATGTTCTGTACCAACCCTTCTGCTGGCCGGTGTGTTGTGCCTGACATTGGCGGCCTGCGGTGCGAAGCAGTCTTCCGACATGCTTGCATCGGATACAGACTCCGCGGCAAGCGCCGCCCTGCCGGTAAAGGCCATGAATGCCAAGCGTGTCGATGAAAACCCCTATATGGCAAAGAGCGACGCCAACATTCACCACGACGGCTACAATACCGACTCTACGGATGAAGTCCTGCCGCTTGGCATCTATCCGGAGATCAATGTTTCCTATGAAAAAACCAACGCGAACGCTTCGCCTGCCATTTACTTTGACAGCTACGGCCACGCAGTCGTTCCGCTGCTCGGCGGCATCGCCATCCGCGATCTGAATGCCGAAGAGACGAAGACTCTTGGCTATTTCTCTCCGAAGCAGCACGACGGCGGTGGTTACGTCATCCAGAGCTCCTACACGTTCCTTGACTCGGAAAACCGCATCGTCTGCCCCACCAGCAACAACCATGTGCTGATGCTGCGGGCAACCGATGAAGCAGGAAACGTCCTGCCGGAGTTTGAAAAGGTACTGGACATTGACATCAAGGCGGCAGCCGAAGCTGCGCTCGGCAAGGAGCTGACGCAGAATCTTCTTTCCGTGGTCTTTGACTACGACGGCAACCTCTGGTTTGCCACCGGCGGCTTCCGCATCTATCCCGAGCGTGAGCAGCAGGGCGTGCTCGGCTACATCGCCCACTCGGCGATCGAGGCGATCCTGAACGGAGAGCAGGCCGACCTTTCGAAGGCCGTCTTCGTCTACGGGCTGGCGCTCGGCGAGGGTGCGGAAAACGGGATTGCCGCCTCCAAGGGCGGCGCGGTCATCCTGACAAACCAGAACTGCTATCTGCTGCGTGCCAATAACGGTGTCGAGGCTGTCTGGTGCACACCGTATGAGAGCGTCGGTGCGAAGGTCAGCGGCGGGGGTGACAAGACCACCGGCGGCGGTCTTGCCTGGGGCGGCGGCTGCTCCCCGTCGCTGACGCCGGATCTTGTGATGTTCACCGACAATGCGGATCCAGTCAAGCTGCTGGCGCTCGATATGAAGACCGGTGAGATCGTTGCAAGCATGCCGGTTCTGGATGATCTGCCCGAGGGCTATCAGGTAGCGGTTGAAAACTCTGCCATCGTCTATGATGACAGCGAGGGCACCGTCAGCACGATTGTCTGCAACTGGTTCGGCGCAGGCAGCGCAGGCCTTGCCGATCCCGACAGCGATTCCTCCATCCAGAGCTATGCCAACATCTATGACACAAACTGGCTGACAAAGGGCAACTGCATGATCGCACCCGGCGTCGAGCGCGTGGACACCGTGAAAACCGATTCCGGCTATGAGATGAAGAGCATCTGGTCTCGAAATGACCTGAGCGATACATCGATTCTCAAGCTCTCCACCGCGACGGGCTATATCTACGGCTATGTGCAGGATCTGGAAAGCGGCATGTGGCAGTACATCATTCTGGACTTTGCCACCGGCGAGACGGTATTCACCATGGACGTCTCCAACAAATATGGCTACAATAACATGGCTATCGGTATGTATGCCGGAAACAGCGGCAACGCGCTCTACTGCCCGACGGGCTATCTGGAGCTGCTGTGCTTGCAGGACCGCTTTGTGTATCTTCCCGAAATGCCCTACCGCAAGGTCGATCTCGATAAGGCCGCGCGGAACGTACTGACACAGGAACAGTTTGAGCAGGACGGCGGTGACGGCACGGTCGCCAGCTGGCGCAATACTGTGACGGTCGAAAATGTTCATCCTAACACGACGGTCTCGTTCCGGATGAACAATCTTTCCGGAAGCGCCGCTGATTTGAAGCTCTATGCCTACGGTGCAGATGGAAAGCTGGCGGAGGTCGGCAAAGAGCTGTGGACGATCACGGATGAAGCCGGGACTGGCGTGGATACCCTGGCCGACGGCACACTGTATGAACTGCGTGTCAGCGTCGCAGACGGCGGTGCGTTCGACCTGAGCGAGGCGGAAAAGGAGATCAAAATTTCCGTTGTACTTGCGAAGTAAGACTCAAGGAAGGCTCCGGTGCCAAAAGCGCCGGAGCCTTCCTCAACCTGTCAAAAAACCACAAAATCACCCCCGTTTCTGATATTCTGATATAATGAAAGAAACGGGGGTGTGCGCCGGTTCGGTGGCAAGCATATAGCCGGTGGGAATCCGGCCTGGTAAGGCTTGGCAAGCCACCAGTATCGAGTCCTTGGAGCGTCAAAGGCCAACAATGACGTTTAAGCGTAGGACAGAGAGCAGGAAGGCCGTAATGCGAAAGCGTGAAGTGATAGAGCTCCGTCATAGAATCAATTGTGTGGGATGGCCATGTGCCTCCGCGGTCATCAACAAGGGGCGGTCGCTAACTGCAAGACCGGGAAAACACACCGGAGTCCAAGAGCACGGCACACCTGACATTGTTATGTTTGTCATACCCGGGAGGCCTGAGTGGCTCCGCAGGAAAAAGAACTGCGGTAGGGAGTATCGGCCAAGCGCCTCACCCCTTGTCCCATGCACGCTCCGGCAATACCGGCGCACCATGAGGGTAACGGTTTCGATCTCCTTTTCCTTATTCAAGAGTCATGTTCCTTTCCACTCTGTATTTCAGTTAGTCTCCTCTAACCGCCTGCCAGAAGAAAAGGCAGGCCACCTGTATGCAGTCTGCCTTTTGTCTGATGCGAAAGCCCGCAGCCGCGCTCTGCTTACAGCACCAGGGAGGGCGCGGTGTAGACCCGTGCCTTCAGCTCGCTGTTGAGCATATACAGCCCCTTGCTGTCTCCGCCGAACAGCTCCATCTTGGTGATAAGGTCGGCGGCGTTCTTCTCCTCCTCGCCCTGCTCCTTGATGAACCAGTCCAGCATCTGCATGGCGCGGAAGTCCTTTGCCTCGTATGCGGCGGCGTAGATGGTGTCGATGCTGGCAGTGACCAGCTTCTCATGCGCCAGTGCCTTTTTCAGCGGGGTCATGTGGTCGCCCCGTTCCCACTCCGGCCTTGCGATGGCCTCAAAGGTGACACCCTCGCCGTTATTCTGCAAATACTGATAAAACAGCATGGCGTGATCCCGCTCCTCCTGCGCCTGTACCCGGTACCAGTTCTCAAAGCCGTCCAGTCCGACGGCGGCGTAGTAGTTGGCAAAGTCCAGATACAGATAGGCGGAGTAGAACTCCTTGTTGATCTGCTCGTTGAGCAGCTTCGATACGTTAGCGTTCATGGTGTTTCTCCTCCATAATAACATTGTCTTTTTCCTGCTCCCGGCAGGCGGGCCAGATATACCGGATCCAGAGCGATGCTGGGATGCTCCCTTTTCATCTCCAGGAACACCTGCTCTGCCGTGGGATGCTGCTGCAGCTCCGTTACGGCGGCCAATATCTCCTCTGCGTATTTTGGCATACCGCCAACCCTCCAAATGCAAGAATGAGTCTTATTATTTTGCTTTTATTATACCTATATTTTTTTCTCTGTCAACAACCACAAAAGGCTTGTGCCCCAAAAGCTGCCCCGAAGTACCTTGACAATCTCAACTGTATCTGCTATATTCACAGTATAAACTGTATCATCAGAGAACACAGTTGCATTGGAGGTTCATTATGCGTCAGATATTACTTTTTGCGCTTCTTACCGCCTCGCTTGCGCTGCTGAGCGGCTGCGCGCTGTCCAAGACAAAAGAAGACAAGGCGAAGGATATGCCCGACAAGGCGGCGTATCATAAGCTCAGCGCCGAGGAAGCCTATGAGATGATGGTCTCGCAGGAGGTCGTGGTGGTGGACGTCCGCACCCGGGAAGAATACGACGGCGGGCATATTGAAAACGCCGTCCTTGTCCCCAACGAGAGCATCGACAGCGAAATGCCCGAGGCTCTCCCCGATAAGGAAGCCACGCTGCTGATCTACTGCCGCAGCGGCCGCCGCAGCAAGGATGCCGCCCAAAAGCTGCTGGCGCTGGGGTATCAGAGCGTCTACGACTTTGGCGGCGTCATCGACTGGCCCTACGAGCTTGTGAAGGAGGGGTAAGAGTGGACAGTTCTTTTAATCTGGCCGTCCACGCACTGGTCTGCCTGAGCCACAGCGGACGCTCCCTCAGCAGCGAAGCGCTGGCGGAGAACATCTGCACCAACCCCACCCGTGTTCGCCGCGTCATGGCGGGGCTAAAAAAGGCAGGCATGGTGGAGACCCGGGAGGGCTTGGACGGCGGCTACCGCCTGACGGCAGACCCGGCGAGCCTTACCCTACGGCAGGTGGCGGAGGCAGTGAATACCCGCTTTGTGGACTGCGCATGGCACAGCGGCGACATCGACCGGGACTGCGCCATCTGCTCCGGCATGGCGGGCGTGATGGACGCGCTGTACCGGAACATGAACGAGGAATGTGCCGCCTATCTCTCGCGCATTACGATCACAGATATTGAAACACGACTTTTTACACAGAAATAGGAGGATTTTACGATGCTTACCATTACGACCAACAGCTTCGAAAACGACGTTCTCCGTGCGGACAAGCCCGTGCTGGTGGACTTCTGGGCACAGTGGTGCCCCTACTGCCGCCGTATCGCCCCGGCCTTCGACAAGGTGGGGGAGCAGTACGCCGACACGCTCATCGCTGGCAAGATCAACTACGACGAGGAGCCGCAGCTCATCGAGCGTTTCGGCATTGACACCATCCCCACGCTGATGCTCTTTAAGAGCGGCGAGGTGATCGGTTCTGTGGTAGCGCCCGGCTCCAAAGCCGCCATTGAGACATTTATCCGGGAAACGCTGGCGCAGTGAGGGCGTGGCTATGGAGCAGATCTATGATACGCTTCCATGTAGCACACTTCGCGTCTCCTTAGAAACCGAGGGCAACGGTCAAAGCCATCCGTTTGCACCGTGGTCAAAATGCAAAAAGCGCAGCCGCAGATGTTCTCTGCGGCTGCGCTTCGATCCATTTTCAAAGCTTCGGCATCACTCAACGCCATATTGTTGTCTAAATAAATCAGCGACGATGTTTTGCTTTTGAGGCATCGGGCGGACAGACGAAGCCAGACTCGCCATCTACTCCGCGCAGAGCTCCGCCACCAGAGCGTCCATCTGCGCTTCGCTGGTTTGGTTCAGTGCGCCGCGCAGCGATACCTCCGTTTCACACAGTCGGAGTTCCTTCATCTTTTCCAACTCGGCACGCATCAGCCGCGCGGCAGCAGGGGCCCATGAGCCGTTTTCCATGAGGCCGATCCGGCGGTTTCGGAATCCCTTTGTCTGTAAATGATCCAAAAAGGCCTTCATGGGCGGGAACAGTCCTCCATCATAAGTGGAGCAGGCCAACACCAGTTTCCCACAGTAGAATGCGCTGGTCACGGCATAGGAAAGGTCTGTTGCCGTCAGATCGCACATGGTGACTTGCGCACCTTTTCCCTCCAGCTTGCTCTTGAGGACCTCCGATGCATATGCGGTATTTCCATGGATGGATGCGTGAGCGATCAGGATGCCCTCCGGTTCTTCCGGTTTCCATTGTGACCAGAGATCATAGAGCCGCAGATACTCCCCCAAGTCTTCTGTGAGCATGGGGCCATGGAGCGGGCAGATCGTTTTGATCTCCAGCGCGGAGGTCTTTTTCAGCAGCGCCTGCACCTGCGCACCATACTTGCCGACGATGTTGTAATAATACCGCCGGGCCTGCGGCGCCCAGGGAGCACGGGCCGTCCGTTCCAGTGAACCGAAGCGGCCGAAGGCATCCGCCGAGAACAGGATCTTTTCCTCCTCTTCATACGCTGCCATCACTTCCGGCCAGTGTACCATCGGTGCCAGCAGAAAGCGCAGCCGGTGCAAACCCAAGGAAAGCGTATCTCTTTCACCAACCTCCAGCATACGCTCTTCCGACAATGCACCTGTGCCGAAGAACTGCTTGATCAGGGTAAATGTTTTCGCATTTCCCACGATCTTCATCTCCGGGTACTTTTGTGCCAGCCGCATGAGGCTGCCGGAATGATCCGGCTCCATGTGTGTGACCACAAGATAGTCGGGGCTGCGCTCCTCCAACACCCGCGTCACATTAGAAAGCCATTCTTCCGCCGCCCGTGCGTCCACGCTGTCCATCACGGCGATCTTCTCATCCAGAATGACATAGGAGTTGTAGCTCACTCCCATAGGCTGGACGGGGTACTGGTTTTCAAAGAGTGCCAATGTGTTATCATCCACCCCTACATAGCGGATGGCATCTGTTACCGTTTGAATGGTCATGATACAAAACAACTCCTTATCATCTGTTCAGGACCTGCATCTCCGGGTTCTTCTCCCCGAATTTCTCGCGCAGCGCACTGCAGATATCCTCCCGGGACTTGCCCTGCTTTTCGCCGTTTTTAATGAGCTTGTACGCCTGAAACAGTGCCGAGGGGCCGATCTCGCTGCTGAAAAAGCCGATGCCTTGATTCCATGCCAGCAGTTCAAACACATCGTCCAGCGCGGCGCTCTCCACGCCGTGGATATATGCCTTTACCAGCTCCCGCGCCGCCTGCCGCATCCGACCCGCACCGACAGCGTTGGTCAGGGACAGCAGCAGCCGCGTTTCGTAGGGCAGTACGCGCTTCTCGCTTTGCCATGTGGTCTCCCAGAAATCCACGGCGATCTGCCCCAGCTTTTCGTCGATCATGGGATAGTTCAAAAGAGCCAGCGGCTTGAAGGGGGCGGAGCTGTCGCCTTCCTGCTTCTCCACGCGGCAGAACCAGACATGGAAATCCGCCTCACCCCGCTGCTCGGTGTAGTGCTCGTAGCCCAAGCCCTCCATGACAGCGTACAGTGGATGCGGCTCAAAGGTCTGGATGATGTGTAATCCCTCGCCCACCTCCAACGCCTCGGCTCGTTTCTTCAGCCCTTCAAAAAAGCTGCCCTGTATATGGCGCACATCCATGGTCTGAAACCCCTGCGCCTTATCCTTCCAGTTTTCGTAGCTCATGCGGTTATTCTCCTTTCCTCACTCGATAAAACCAGACGTGATATTCACTGCCGCTCACCTTCTCCGTGTGACGCTCAAAGCCCATAAGGGCCAGCACCGGGTACAGGGGAACAGGCTCGAAGGTCTGGATGATATGCAGTCCTTCGCCATTTTTCAGCGCGGCAGCCTTTGCCTTCAATGCGGGGAAGAAGTCCATCTTTTTGCCCCGCACGTCCATCACTTCGAATGTGCCGATTTTGTCCTTCCAGTTTTCATAGCTCATCGTCTTTACTCCTTTTGCAGAAAGCTCACGCCTCCTCAAAGCTGTCCTTACCCACGCCGCACAGGGGGCATTCAAAATCCTCCGGTACCTCGCTCCATGGCGTTCCCGGCGCGATACCGCCCTCGGGATACCCTGCGCTTTCGTCGTACTCCCAACCGCAAACGGTGCAAACGTATTTCATAATACTTCTCCTTTCGTGTTCTCCTGTGTTTTACTCCTCCACCAGTCTGCCGTCCACCGTGACGGTGACCACCTGCCACGGGATGAACTTCCCGCTCTGCTGGAGTGCCTTTTTCGCCGCCAGCTCCAGCCCGCCGCAGCAGGGCACCTCCATGCGGACGACGGTGACGCTCTTGATGTCGTTGTTCCGGATGATCTCCGTCAGCTTTTCGGCATAGTCCACGCTGTCCAGCTTGGGACAGCCCACCAGCGTGATGTGTCCCTTGATGAACCGCTCGTGGAAGGCGGCGTAGGCGTAGGCGGTGCAGTCGGCGGCGATGAGCAGCCGCGCCCCATCAAAATAGGGCGCATTCACCGGCACCAGCTTGATCTGTACCGGCCACTGGGACAGACGGCTCGCCTGTTCAGTGCGGGGTGCTTCCGCGGCGGGCGCGGTCTCGCGCTGAATGTTCCGGGACTGGCTGCCGGGGCAGCCGCAGGGCAGCGTCATGCCCTGCTCCCGCATTTTCCGCTGCTTATTTTCCATGACGGCCTGCTCGTCATAAGCCGCCGCCTCCCGCTCCACAAAGGTGATGGCCCCGGTGGGGCAGGCGGGCAGGCAGTCACCCAAGCCGTCGCAGTAATCGTCCCGCATGAGCCGTGCCTTGCCGTCCACCATGGCGATGGCGCCCTCGTGACAGGCGGCGGCGCAGGCACCGCAGCCGTTGCATTTATCCTGATCGATTTCAATGATCCGTCGTTTCATTGCAATGCCTCCTTGCTTTTGTGGCTTGATTATACTAAAATCAAATCAGCAAGTCGGTTGAATTTTCAACGAGAGAGGACTTTTTATGAAAGAATTTTTCCCTGTGCTCCACGCTGCGCCCCTTTTCTCCGGCATTTCCGACGAGAAGCTTGCCGTCATGCTCTCCTGCCTTGAGGCGAGGATCGACACATTTCCCAAAGGTGCCCGCCTGCTCCGCGCCGGAGACACGGTGGAGGAAGTGGGCCTTGTGCTGGCGGGCAGCGCCCTCGTCGTGCAGGAGGACATCTGGGGAAACCGCAGCATCCTCTCCAAAATCGGGCCGGGGCAGACCTTCGCGGAGGTGTTCGCCTGTGCGCCGGGGTCGGTACTGAATGTAAGCGTGGAGGCAGAGAGCGCGGTGACGGTGATGTTTCTGCATATAAGACGCTTTTTGAACATGTGCCCCTCCGCCTGCTCCCACCATAGCCAGATCATTCGCAACCTGCTGGGCGAGTTAGCGGAGAAAAACCTGCGGCTCAACGAAAAACTCACCCACATGGGCCAGCGCACGACACGGGCCAAGCTGCTGTCCTATTTTTCCGGCGAGGCGCAGCGCCGGGGCGGCTATGAATTCGACATTCCGTTCTCCCGCCAGCAGCTTGCGGATTATCTCGGCGTAGAGCGCAGCGGGCTGTCGCTGGAGCTCGGAAAAATGCGGGATGAGGGCCTGCTCGACTTTCACAAAAGCCATTTCCTTCTCAAAACGCCGGAGGCTGACCGTCCCTTTCCTTCTGCGCGTTAAGGAGCCCCCTTTGGGCGTATTGGCAAGTGCGGATAACCCCGTCAGCCACGGAGCGTCGGGGTTTTGCAGATGGATGAAGCAGCTACGGTCTGTATAGATCGGCAGGACAGCGTCAGCTCGTACAATCTGATTTGATCATACCCACAGTCGCTTTGGCTCTTGGTATTTTCTGTTTGAACTCCAAAAGCTTTGCAGAGTTCAAGGAGCCTAATCGTACAACCAGAGCAGCGCCGCGCCGATTTTTTCAAATTATGTGACGCCATCACAGTAGAACCGCTTGTCATGCGGTATACTATACCCAAACAAAGGAAAGGATCTGGCAGATATGGCAGCTATGAACATGAATCAGGAGCAGTTTAAGCAGTTGATCCGGGAGGAAAAGCCTGTTTTGGTGGATTTCTGGGCGCCCTGGTGCGGCTATTGCCGGAGGATCAGCCCCGCGTATGAGAAGATTGGAGAAGAATACGCGGACAGCCTCGTTGTCGGCAAGATCAATATTGACGAGGAGCCGCGGCTGGCGGGGGCCGAGGGGATCGAGGTCATCCCAACTCTGGTGCTGTACCGAAACGGAAAGGCCGTGGATTCCGTCACCGCACCCGGCTCAAAGGCAGAGATCGACCGTTTCATTCAGGAAGCCTTGGCGAAATAACGGAGGGTTCAGATATGAACAACAATCATGTTTATGATATGCTCGTGGTGGGCGGCGGACCGGGCGGCTACACCGCCGCCCTGTACGCGGCACGGGCGGGGCTGGACACCATCGTGCTGGAAAAACTGTCCGCCGGTGGGCAGATGGCCCTGACCGAGCAGATCGACAACTATCCCGGCTTTGAGGACGGGATCGATGGCTTCTCTCTGGCGGAGAAGATGCAAAAGCAGGCGGAGCGCTTCGGGGTACGCAGCGAATACGCAGAAGTCCTCCGCATGGATCTGACGGCGGTTCTCAAGCTCTTGGAAACCAGTGAGGGGATCTTCCGGGGGAAAACCGTGGTGCTGGCCACCGGCGCAGACCCCAGAACGCTGGGCGTTGCCGGAGAGACGGAGCTGTTGGGCCGGGGCGTGGCCTACTGCGCCGCCTGCGATGGGATGTTTTACAAGGACAAAACGGTGGTCGTGGTGGGCGGCGGCAATTCCGCCGCGGCAGATGCCCTCCTTCTCAGCCGCGTGGCGAAAAAGGTGATCCTCGTCCACCGCAGAGACACCCTGCGGGCCACCAAGATCTATCACGAGCCACTGGAACAGGCCGAAAACGTGGAATTCCGTTGGAACAGCGTCGTTTCCGCGCTGCTTTCCGGGGACAGGCTGACCGGCGTCCGCCTGCGGGACACCGTCACCGGTGAGGAAAGCGTGGTGGACTGCGACGGCGTATTTGTCAGCGTGGGCCGACAGCCCGCCACGGCGCTGGCGGTGGGTCAACTGGCGCTGGACGGTGGCGGCTATATCGTGGCCGGAGAGACCACGGAAACCAGTATTCCCGGCGTTTACGCCGTGGGCGACGTGCGGACGAAGCCCCTCCGTCAGGTGGTCACCGCCGTGGCGGACGGCGCGGTGGCAGTCCACATGGCGGAGAAATATATCGCGGAAAACCGATAAGGGAGGTAGATTGAAAAAGCCATGTTTAAGGTCAGGCCGGATACGACCGCAGTGGGGATGCCGACATATCTGCAAGGCAAACTGCCAGAGTGATGGCAGATAAGATAACCCATGTAAGATCGGGAGATATGTTGTCTCTCCATATCCAGTCCACGCAACAGTGAGCAACTGAACACAAAACACAGCCACAGATGTACTCTGCGGCTGTGCTTTTATGCGTTCTCAAGACTCCGGTCTCGCCCCACCCCACATCGTGACCTCAACCTGAGATGACGGTACTCTGCCCTTGGGACATAAAGCAGATGAGTAAGACAATCATCTGTACGAGAATAGCTGCGGTTTGTTGCAGCTTATTCCGCGCAGAGCTCAGCCACCAGAGCGTCCATCTGCGCTTCGCTGGTTTGGTTCAATGCACCACGCAGAGACACTACCGTTTCGTAAAGGTGGATATCCTTCATCTCCTCGAATTTGGTGCGCATCAGCCGCGCGGCAGCAGGTGCCCAAGAGCCGTTTTCAATAAGGCCAACCCGGCGGTTTCGGAATCCCTTTGTCTGTAAATGTTCCAAAAACTCCTTCATAGGCGGAAACAGTCCTCCGTCATAGGTGGAGCTGGCCAAAACCAACTTCCCGCAGTAGAACGCACTGGCAACAGCGTAGGAAAGATCTGTCACAGTGAGATCACATATGTTGACCTGCACGCCTTTTTTCTCTAATTTACCCTTGAGGGTCTTCGCCGCATGGGCAGTATTTCCATGGATGGATGCGTGGGCAATCAGTATGCTCTCCGATTCTTCTGGTTCCCATTGTGACCAGAGATTATAGAGCCGCAGACACTCCTCCAGCCCTTCTGTAAGTACGGGACCATGGAGTGGGCAGATCGTTTGGATCTCCAGCGCGGAGGTCTTTTTCAGCAGAGCCTGCACCTGTGCGCCATATTTACCGATAATATTGTAATAATACCGCCGGGCCTGCGGTGCCCAGGGGGCACGGGCAGTCCGTTCCAGTGAACCGAAGCGGCCGAAGGCATCCGCCGAGAACAGGATCTTTTCCTCCTCTTCATACGCTGCCATCACCTCCGGCCAGTGTACCATCGGTGCCAGCAGGAAGCGCAGCCGGTGTGAGCCCAGAGAGATCGTGCTGCCCTCGCCAACCTCCAGCATACGCTCTTCCGACAATGCATCTGTGCCGAAGAACTGCTTGATCAGGGTAAATGTTTTCGCGTTTCCCACGATCTTCATCTCCGGGTACTCTTGCGCTATCCGCATGAGGCTGCCGGAATGATCCGGCTCCATGTGTGTGACCACAAGATAGTCGGGGTTGCGCCCCTCCAACACCTGCGCTACATTGGAAAGCCATTCCTCCGCCGCCCGTGCGTCCACGCTGTCCATCACGGCGATTTTCTCGTCCAGAATGACATAGGAGTTGTAGCTCACTCCCATAGGCTGGACGGGGTACTGGTTTTCAAAGAGTGCTAATGTGTTATCATCCACCCCTACATAGCGGATGGCATCTGTTACCGTTCGGATAGCCATATAAAAAATACCTCCTATTTTCCTTACTCAGACTCTGACTGATAGGTTCTTCTTTTCTAATGGATCATACGCTCAACCGCGGATCGACGGTCGCGCATTTTGCCGTTGTCTTGCTTCCCCCAGAGTCGTTACATGTGGTACACCGCAGCGGAGCGAAGTCCTTCCGGCAGGCCGTCGGGCGCAGCAGGTGAAAGTTCCCAGCGTACCTGCCCCGCCCACTGGGAGGCGACGGCGGAGAAGTGGAGCATGACAATACCGAGATCCAATGCGGCATCCAAATTATCGGTGTAGGCATCCTCCTGCTGCACCAAATAGATGCTGTGATCCTGCACAAGGAAGCCATAGGGCTGACGGTTGAGATAGCTGGGGGAGAGCGAAGCGGCGTAGAAGGACTGCCAGAGCATATCGTCGTAGAAGTCCATCATCTCGTCAAGCCCAGACTTGTTGCTCCAGCTCCCCATGTGAACCAAATCATGCACGCCCTTTTTGGGCGCGTAGTACTGCTGCTCGGCCCGCACATCGATCTGAGACATACTTAGGATATTCAGCCGCAGCTTTTTTGCGGTCTTTTCCCCGTAGCCAAAGGCAACGATTGCCGCCACCTCTAACGGAGTGGTGAGAGACAGTGCCTTTTTGATTTTGTCGCTGTCGGTGAAGGTCATCCAGCAGGTGTCAATGTCCAACTCAGTCAGCTTGAGGACGAGATCTTCCATCATGTAGCCGGCGTTGATGGCCGCATAGGAATGCGGGGCAGACATAAGGAGCAGGTAGTGCGGTGCTCCGATGAGAAATTGCTTATAGCCCGCTGAGCTCTCCAGCGCCGGCTGTGCATCCTTGTCCAAGACGATCAACTCCGTTGCAATCTCCGGGACAAGACGGGGGCAGGTCTTTTCATAGTAGGATCGGAGCTGGCCGATAGCCTCGCTCGGAACTTCCTTTTCGCGGAATGCGTGAACGGATCTGCGATTTTGAATCATAGCGCTGTAATTCATAGTAGTGTATCTCCTATTCTGATGTCTTTGGTTTTCTTATAAATCGTCTATCAGTGCGGTGCTCTTGGCGTAGGCGGTACTGCGTGCCTCAAAGAAATCGGTCTTGACCATGTTGGCGTCGGCGTACTGGCTGACCCATTCCATGCTCTCCGGTTCGCTCTCAAAGCCCGGATACAATGCCGGATAGCCAAGGCTCGTCCAGCGAAGATTGCCGAGATAGCGGATGTAATCGCTGATCATCTGCCGGTTCAACCCCGGGATGTCGTCGCCGATCACATAATTCCCCCATGCGATCTCCTGCTCCACGCCCTCGCGCATCATCTCGCGCAGCGCTTGTACGCTCTCGGCGGTGAATAACTCCGGCTGCTCCTTTTGCAGCTCCGTGATGATATTGCGGAACAGCCACAAGTGCGTGTTCTCGTCGCGGTTGATATAGCGGATCTCCTGCGCCGAGCCGGACATCTTCCCGTTTCGGGAGAGATTGTAGAAGAACATAAAGCCGCTGTAAAAATAGATGCCCTCCAAAATATAGTTCGCCATCATCACGCGCAGCAGCGTGGGAGCGTCCTTCCGCTCCTGAAACTCGTTGTAGCAGTCCCCAATGAAGGTGTTGCGGCGCAGCAGATGCTCGTCCGTTTTCCATTGGTAGAGGATGTCATTGCGCTCCACAGGGGAACAGATGGTGTCGAGCATATAGCTGTAGCTCTGTGAGTGGACACACTCCTGAAACGCCTGAATGGACAGGCAGAGATTGACCTCGTTGGCGGTAATGTAAGCGCCGATATTAGGCAGGTTCGCTGTCTGAATGGAATCCAAAAAGACAAGAAAACTCAGAATTTTATCGTAGGCGCTGCGCTCGGCTGACAGCAGGCGGGGATAGTCCTTCACATCCTGCGAGAGATTGATCTCCTCAGGGATCCAAAAGTTGTTCATGGCCTGCCGGTACCAGTCGCTGACCCAAGCGTACTTCATATTGTTGAAGTCGTTGAGGTTGGTGGTATTGCCGCCGATCATGCGCCGCAGGCGCACATCAAGGTCGCCCTCCGGGTTAAAGAGGGGCTTTTTCTTCAGTTCCGTCATGCTATCCTCCTTATGACGAGCAGCTTTCGCAGTCCTCGACCTCAAGGGCCTTGCTGCGGACATAGTAAATGGTCTTGACGCCGACCCTCCACGCCTCTAAATACAGTCTGAGCACCTGACGCATGGAATAGTCATTGGTGATATAGAGATTCATGCTCTGCGCCTGGTCAATATGTCTCTGGCGAAGGCCCGCGGCGCGCACCGACCAGCTTTGGTCGATCAGATGCGCCGCCTTATAGTACCACCATGTATCCATAGAAAGCTCCGGGGCAACGCGGGGCAGCATGCTGCCCTTTTTCTCCTCTAAGAAGAATTTCTTCATAATTGGATCGATGCCCGCCGACGTGCCGGAGAGGATAGATGTGCTGGAGGTCGGTGCGACCGCCAGCAGATAGGCGTTGCGCATTCCCTGCACCGCCACCGTTTCCGCAATCGCCTGCCACTTTTCGGAGGTATAACCCCGCTTTTCAAAATACGCGCCTGTCTGCCAGTCACTGCCCTCAAAGAGCGCGTAACGACCCTTTTCCCGTGCCAGTGCTGTGTCCGCCTTGACGGCGGCGTAGTTGATGTGCTCGAACACCGCGTCGGTGAAGGCAAGGTGCTCCTCGCTCTCCCAGCGGATGCCGCGCTTTGCCAGCATGTGGTGGTAGCCGCTGACGCCCAGGCCGATGCTGCGGTACTTCTGATTGGTAAGCCGAGCGTATTCCAACGGGTAGAAGTTGAGGTCGATCACATTATCCAGTGCGCGGATGGCCGTTTCCACCGTGCGTTCCATATAGGCCGCGTCCTCCACCGGCAGATTACCGAGAGACAGACTCGCCAGGTTGCAGACCACAAACTCACCTGGGCGTGTGGCCGTCACCACCACTGTGTCGCCGTTCTCCGTGTGCACCTCAGTGCTGATATGCTCGATGGGCGCCATGTTCTGCGCGATCTCCGTGCAGAGATTGGAGCAATAGATCATTCCCGTGTGGCCGTTTGGGTTCATACGATTTACGCTGTCGCGGTTGAAGGCGAAGGGCGTGCCGGTCTCCACTGCCGAGCGAAGCACCAGCCGCACGATGTCCTTGACGGTGACGCTGCGCTTTTCGATGCGCGGGTCATTGACGCAGTCCAGATACCGCTTCTCCCATTCCGTACCCCAGTAATCCTCCAGTGCGTAGCCCTTGACCGTGAGGATCTCATGCGGACACATGAGATGCCACGGCGCGTCTATGTTCTCCTCCGCCAGTCGCCAGAAGAGATCCGGATAGCACACGGCGGGAAACACATCATGCGCCTTCATGCGGTCGTCGCCGTTGTTAGTGCGCAGTTGAAGGAATTCCGGCAGATCCCGGTGCCATGCGTCTAAGTAAACCGCCACAGCGCCCTGCCGCATCCCCAACTGATCCACCGCCACGGCGGTGTCGTTGACCAGCCGGATCCAGCGGATAACACCGCCCGCCGCCCCTTGAAAGCCGCGGATGGTGCTGCCTGCAGCGCGCACCTTACCGAAGTACATCCCCATTCCGCCGCCGAATTTAGAGACCTTTGCGAAGTTGTCCAGCGAGCGGTAGATGCCGTCCAGACTGTCCGGCACAGTGTCCACAAAGCAGCTTGAAAGCTGATGGTAGGGCTTTCG
>CDZG01010964.1_pt1 | contig 31482 bp, 37 predicted proteins | sample 557741 | NCBI WGS metagenome assembly CDZG01 (sample SAMEA3182086, study PRJEB8094) | gut metagenome | biome: human; feature: gut; material: Stool; isolation source: human stools | place: Canada | collected 2013-01-21
CGGATTGTCTCTACGGACTTATACTCGCTCTATGTGGAAGGTAATGTCTATCTGCTCGGAGCGTGGTACCGAATCTTTCTTTAGCCTGCTCCGCAACGAGCGGGCGGCGTCATTTCCATATCATGGCATACGAATCATCCATTCCTTTCGCGGATATCAGGGATTTCCGCGAGGCCGGGATCAACGGCATTCCGGCTCTTTTCACCATGTATCGCCTCGATTCCGAAAGCCTTCCCGCCGATTCTTATTCGTGCGAGGTAATGGGCGGCCGGGGCGGCGATTTTCAGTGGCTCGTTCCGCTGGCTTTGGCAAACTTCACCGGAACGTTCGTTTCCCGGCAGCCCTTGCTCCGGGAAGGACAGGCATACGCCGAAATACGCCGGTACGGCATCTACGATGCGACGACAGTCGACGAATGGTCTGAAAACGACAACGCTAACTCTTAAACACTATGCGACGAAAATTCAAACTGAAGGTCTGTTATACCTTCCACGGAACAACCGGATCACGGTGTCGTTCAACACACCGATTGCCGACAACTACTCCCACGTCTATCCGATTCTTATCCACGAAAGCAATGCTTCGGTACTGAAACAGCTCCACGAGGCGGGCTTTTCGATGAGCATGACGAAAAAGGGACTGGAAGTATCGAAGTATTAACCTCAAATAATCGTGTAATGAAACGCTATGAATTTTATCGGAATCAAAAAATAACTGTCATAGATTGCCGGTATTTCAGTATTGAAACCGCGAGTCTCGAAACGGCAGCCCGGAAGGTCAAGGAGCTGTGTGCTGACGGCCAACTCGACGAACTGTCGAACGATCCGACCTACCAAGAAGATGCAGCCTATCAGATTCCCGGAACGGAATATCCGCTGGATATAGAAAACAATAACGGAGATCCTACGGTTATGATTTACTCGGCGGCAGACGGAGCCTGTATCACGGACAACCTTCCGAAGCGAAGTGCCAAGTGCTTGCCGACGCCTGCGAGGCGTGGTGGAACGGACAATCCGAGGAAGAACAAATCCGACTCTGGAAAGAATATGACGCATGAAACAGGCTGTGGCCCGGAATAATTCTACCGGACGGTGGTTATGCGGACATAAATATCTGCGAACACCTCCGAAATATCCCTGCGGAATCTCGGCAGGAATACAGCTCTTCGAACTAAAAACACGCTAAAATACAAAAACATGAATTTACACGAATATTACCGTAGCCATAAGGAGGCGATCAACACGTCGATTATGGAAATTGCCTGCGATCTGGCCGTCGGACGGCTGCTGAGCGCACACGATGCACCTTTCGAAACATTCGTCGAAGCCGATGACCCCGACGATCCCGACGGCGGAACCCATTACAAGGAGGAGTTTCAGAAAGAATACGACACGTACTACGACGAGGAGTACGCCCGTGTCGCCAAGCTGATGAAATTCGACTATTGCCAAGACGACGGAGTCGCGGCTTCGCCCGAAGATACGAACACCTAAACCATATACTTATATGATCGATATTCCTTTGTCCCTGCGCGTTCCGCCGCAGGGACGCTATAACCGCGGTATCTACACCTGTTATGAATGTGGTTTCGAACCGCCGCACTACAACGTAGTGCCCTGTATGCTGGGTCTTGCCGAAACCCCTGCCGGCACGATGGTCGTCTGGGAATGTCCCCGATGCGGGCAAAAATGGATGTTCCACTACCGGGCGCAGAATGCCCGTGAAGCCCACGATTACGCCGCCCAGCTCCTCGCTTACCGCCGCGGCGATCCCGATTGGATTGCGGCGCAGCGAAAGAATAAAGAGTAAAAACCTGATCGTATGAAAATCTTTGAAAGAATCACAAAACGCCCGGCACTTCTGAACTACTACCTGCGGCGTAGCTTTTACTGGCCGGACACGCTGCCGGAGGTGCTCGACTACTGGCAGCAACACAATGAACTGCCGTTCCTCTACGGCGGCGATAACTGGCCCTATGACGCGATGTGCGAACGACAGCGCCGCAAGGGTGTCTATGCCTCGCAATACCTGACACCCGACCGTACGGCCCGCCAGATGGCGGCGCTGGCCGTGCGTTATTTCGACAATGATAGCCGTGTCGTGGACGCCTGCTGCGGCACGGGGCAGCTTACACGCGCCCTGATCCTCGAAGGCGTGCACCCGTCGGCGATCCTCGGCTTTGATACCGATGCGGAACTGGTTGATCTTTATGCACGTTTTTATTCCGAAGCTGCCGCACTGCGGATGCAGTTTCGAGAGATCGATTTCCGCTGCGAGAACGTCATCGCAAATCCGCCGTTCGAGATTGCGGAGTGTGTCTCCTTCCTGCAATGGCTCTCCTGCACGCAACACTCGGGCGATCGGGCCGTGCTGCTTCTGCCGTACGGCTTTATCGACAAGCCGTGTCCGAAATCCGTGCAGGAGACGATGCGGCACTTTATCGTCCGCCACCGGACACCCATGCAGGAGCCGTTCGCACGTACGAATTGCCGTGCGGAGATCGTCGTAGTGGAACGGGCGTAGAAATAAAGAAAGACGATAATATAATCTATCGCCTTTCTTTATAAAATGGTCGTAAATCTGAACGTATTATGTCTTATCGGAAATGTTTTGCATTTCTTTGGCTTCCGCCCCACCCTCGATTATACCTTGAAATAATCATATATAAATAAAGGAAAGGCATTTAATATTGCAACGCTTGGCACTGGCTTATTGATATAATTTTGAAGTTGTGCTTCAAAAATTTTATCTTGAGCTATGGCGTTTTTTACAGCAGGCATGACATTTTCTCCTGTACATATATAATTAGCCTTCGATACATTCATGGTTTTCAGATGCTCCCAGCAATCTTTTGCATTCAAACATATTTTAGGCGTCCGATGGCGATCTATCAAGATATAATCCAAATTGTCATAATGGCTAAATTCACAAGATAATCGCTTAAAATCATGACATTCGGCACATTTGACTGTATACTGATAATAGTTTCTATCAGGAAGTTCTTTCGTATATCGGATCGATTCGATCATCGGATAGTTTATGTAAAGTTTTCCGTTTGAAGTCTCGTCGTCGAATAATTCCAACATATCCTTCAATCTACTATTAATCTCTTCCAGAGAAAGGAATTTATGTTGAAGGTCATAGTCGAAAAATAGGTAAATTTCGGCGAAATCCGAGGAACTGGCAATATCTTTGAACGGGTTTTCTTCATTGCCTCGGTGTATTTCCCGTAATAAGGATACAATGTCTCCAGTTCCCAACTCCATAATCTGCTTGTAAAGATTATAAATGTTGTTTCCAAAAGAATAAACTATCGTATCCGTTTCCTTTTCAAAAAACAGATATTTTATGCTCTCAAAAAGCATCGGCTCTCTTCGGGCTCCTTCAAAAACAAACAAAATCATAATTGAAAGGCATTACCTCTGAATAACTTTTCGATATTATGCCCAAACCGAAGTTCCTTTTGAGTACATGCGCTAAGAGGCTTGATTTTATTGTTGTTTACGATGAAGTTGCAATCCGGCCGTAGCAGGTCGTTCGTCATCAGATAAGTATTATGCGAAGAGGTGAAAACCTGACAGTCCAGAGCAAACAACCTCTTGCACACCTCGAATGCCAATTTAAAATGGTAAAAGGCATCGAACTCGTCTATGAAAACAAATGATGCGCTTCTCATTTTTTGTATCCAGAAATACAGAAGCATCAGTGCATTCGTGCCTGTTGAGATAATCTTATCAAAGATAACATCTCTGCCGCCTATTTTACAAACGAGCAGTTTGTCATTAGGTCGAGGATTCGCGAATTGATACTTTTGGTCACTGACTTGGTGTAAAAACTCGCTGAAATCTTTTACTAAATTATTCTGGATGATATATTCATCAAGATTGGTTGGTGCAAGATCCAATCCGATAAATTCTCGTGTGTCGAGACACCGGAACCATAGCATTGAATCAACGAATTGCAACACTGTTAGCAGGTAATGATTTTTTGCCAACGGATATGATGTGAGTAAAAAGTTGATAATGGATACGTTGTTGGCATTATCTTTCAAATTTCGTTTGGTCGTATTCTCCATCGGAAATTCATTGGTATCTATGTTGAATGTACGAGCGGTTCGTTCGAATACTAATATATTATCGACGGATAGTTTTTCCGTCAAAAGCTGCCCGATATTATTTTTTGAGTAGCAATAATTGATTATTCTGTCAGCATCCTTGAATACATATTCAAATTCCACCGGGACATTTAGTTTTCCTACATATACAAAATTGGCGTAGTAATCCAATTTTCTCCATTTCTGACCAAGATGGTTTACAATATCAAAGAGTGCTAACCCAAAGTTTGTTTTACCAGAACCATTAGGGCCATAGATGATCCCATTTTTAATGATGCCGTCCTTGATAACTTCGGTGTTGAATTCATAATTGTTAGGTGTGGCTAAATCCCACTCTATACGTTCGGAAAAACCGCGATAGTTTTTGACTGAAAACTTTGCAAGCATCATGATAGGTGAATTTTTGCAAATATAATATATTATTTTTGTTATGCCGTAATTTTTTTACGGTTATATTGCAAACTCTACATTAATCAAGCCATTATTCAATCAGATACGCTATTAATATCCCGGAATATATACCGAGAAATCATAAAAATTATCTCCTTGTCGGTTGCCCCGGGAAAGATAATCCCGGGCCGGTCGGCCGGGCCTCCCTCTCCGGCTCCGGGACGGAAAAATCATCCTCGCCGGGGCTGCGGTATTTTTCCGCCCCTGCACCTGCGCCGCGGGCTTATGACTCTTCCCGAGGCAACCGATCCGTTCGGGATATAAAGCCTCATAACATATTATTCATTGCTTGCGCGATAAAAACAATAAAATTCGTGCGAGCAGAAAACACGTGAGACACACGGTAAAAACTGTTACATGTTATGCAGACTGCGAAAGCAAATTCGAAATCGAAGCAGAGCGGCAAGTCCGCAGTTCGGACGCCGGCCGTTTCCGAGGCCGTTGCGGCGCAAGCGCAAGACCCGGTTGCAGCCGGGAGTCCCGACATGAAACCCGCCGAACCGCAGGCAACGGATATCGGAGCTGTGAATCCTGTCGCAGAAACCAGTCCTGTCGAACAACCGGCAGTCCATCCCGAGACGGATGTCCGGCTGCTGGATCTGAACAAGATCGTCAATTCGACCTACAATCCCCGCAAAAACTTCCGCGAAGAAACGTTGCTGGAACTTGCCGAGAGCATCAGACAGTCGGGCGTACTGCAGCCTATCTGCGTGCGTCCGAGGGACGAGGGCTTCGAGATCGTCTACGGCGAGCGTCGCTACTGGGCTGCCGCCATGGCGAATCTGAAATTCATTCCGGCCCTGGTGCGGGATCTGTCGGACGCCGAGGCCGAGGATGCCGCCATCACGGAGAACCTGCAACGCGAGGACGTACGGCCGCGCGAGGAGGCCGCTGCCTACAAGCGGGCCTTGCAGTCGGGGCGGCATACGATCGAGAGTCTCGTGGGCAAGTTCGGCAAGTCGGAAGCCTACATCCGCTCGCGACTGAAACTCTGCGAGCTGATCGATGCCCTGGCCGGGATGCTCGACAAGGAGGAGATTTCGGTGGGCGTCGCTACGGAGATCGCCAAATATCCCGCCGACATCCAGCAGGAGGTCTACAACGATCATTTCGCCGAGGGGTGTTACAACTCGTGGAAGACGGCGCGGATCAAGGAGATCGCCCGGCGGCTCTACGAGCGTTATATGACCAAGCTGGAAAGCTACAACTTCGATAAGACGGAGTGCCTTTCCTGCCAGCACAACACGGCCAATCAGGTGTTGTTCAAGGACGAATGTACGGGCGGTTGCGCGGGCTGTCAAAACCGCGAGTGCATGATCCGCAAGAACAACGAGTTTTTGGTACAGAAAGCCGTGAAACTCCTGAAGGACGACCCGCGTACGACGCTGGCTACGGGCGGCGAAACCCCTGCTGCGGTGCAGGAAGCACTCGAACAGGAGGGCTATCACGTCGAAGAGCTGGAATACAGCGTTTATCACTACGATAAAGGCCCTCAGATGCCCGACGCTCCACAAGCCGAGGAGTTCGAGTCAGAAGAGGATTTTACTGAGGCTAAGGAGGAGTACGAGGCCGAAATGGCGGCGTTTGCCGAAGAAACTCAGCGGTTGGAGTTCGACATCTCGGAAGGACGGGTGCGCAAATACGCCATCATCGGCAACCTCGATATTGAAATCCGCTACGAAGAGATCGAGGACGAGGAGCGGGAAGTGACGGTAAACGAGGGGCAGGACGATGAGCATAAGGTCTTCGTCACCGTCGTCCCGCCTTCTCCGCTGGAAGGGCTGATGCAGCAGGATCGCCGCAACCGGGAAATCTGCTACGAGCATATCACGACCGATATGAAGCGTGTCTTTCTCGATGTGAAGGTTGCGAACAAGCCCTTGCAGAAAGAGGAGCAGCAGATGTTCTACTACGCCGTGATGCAGCGCGTAATGAGCGACTCGAAACTCCGTCAGTGCGGTTTCCGACCCAAGGAAGGCTCTTACCTGACTGACCGGGAGCAGTTCGCTGCGGCAGGACGCATTACGGTCAAGCAGCAGGCGGCGTTGGTCCGTGCGTTCCTCGTAGACTACTTCCGATCGGCAGCTCCGGAGTATGGATGTACGGACGAAACGCTCCTGACGGGAATGATGTGCCGCTTCGCGGATATGAACTTCACGGAGCAGAGCCAGAAGGTGCAGCAGGAGTATCTGCAAGTCTACGAGCGTCGCAAAGCCCGTCTTCAGGAGCAGATCGACGCTTTGCAGGCAAAAGCCGAGTCCGAAGAGTTGGCGGTCTCGATGCAGGAGGCTCCGGACGTCGAGCCTGAGGAGCTTCCTGACCTGCTGCCGGACGAGACGCCCGACGCAGAGCCGTCGCCGGAGCCGCTGATTATTCCGATGGATCCGGATATCGAACCCGATACCCGGATGCCTGAGGAGATGAAAGCAGCGGCATAACGATAGCGCGAACGAGATGTCCAACCGACGGAGCAGGTCATGCCTGCTCCGTCTTTGCATTACTACTGTTATGAATAAGATTTCAGAGATTCCGGAACAAGAGTCCATTCCGGAAAACCCGGCAGTCGAAACGTCCGCCGATCCATGGCGCTGCGAAGAATGCGGTTCGCTCGAAGTGTCCTACCGAACATGGGTGGACAGCAATACGGGACAAGTTGCACCGGCAGCTCCCGAGCAGGATGATTTGTGGTGCGACGGATGCGAAGAGCACACGTACCAGATCCGCGAAAGCGAATTGATGTCCGATACGGTCGAGCCGTGGTGGAATGACGGAACGACAGAAGAAGACCGGGAAATTATCACCGGACTGAATCCGGAAAATTTCAGCCCGAAGGATGATCGCAAGGCTTTCCGCGATGCCTGCGACATGTGGTGGAACGGCAGGACGAACGACGAGAAGATCCGTCTTTGGCGGCAAGCTACCGCTCCGGAGGAAGAATAACGTAAAGATAAGAGCCATGAATAAGAATCTGATTGAAAAGATCGCTCCGCAGTTGACGGAGCTGATGATAAAGAAAATGGAGACGCTCACCGAGGAGTGGCGCAAGCCGTGGATTGCCGACCTTGCGCACGGTCTTCCGCGTAACCTGCGCGGCACGCACTACCGGGGCGGGAATATCCTGATGCTGCTGTTCCTCTCGGAGATCGCTGGCTATCGTACGCCGCTCTTTATGACCTTCAAACAAGCCAAGGAAGAGGGTCTGAACATCCTCAAAGGCTCCGGTTCGTTTCCGGTCTTCTTCTGGAAACTGTACATCCGCCACAAAGAGACCCGTAAGAAGATTGAGTTGGCGGAATACTACCGCCTGCCGCAGGAGCAGCGGCGGCAATACGACGTGCTGCCCGTGATGCGCTATTACCCGGTCTTCAACATCGACCAGACGGATATGCAGGAGCGGCATCCGGAGCGATATTCCTCGCTTACGACACCGACCGGGCCGAAAGACTACTCGGACGGTTTGGCTTGCGAGCCGCTGGACCGGATGCTGATGGAGCAGTCGTGGCTCTGTCCCATCCTGCTCAAATCCGGTGACAGGGCTTCTTATTCACCGACGCTCGACCGGATCGTCTGTCCCGAAAAACGGCAGTTTCCGGAGGGCGCGGCATTCTACACGACACTTCTCCACGAAGTCACGCACAGCACGGGGCATGCGGAGCGTCTGAACCGTTCTTTTGGCGCTTGCTATGGCGATGCCGATTATATCCGGGAGGAACTGGTCGCCGAACTTACGGCGGCCCTGTGCGGCGCGATGCTGGGCTTCGCCACGACGCCCCGCGAGGAGAGCGCTGCCTATATCAAGGACTGGCTGGCGGAGTTCCATAAAGAGCCGACCTACCTGTTCGACATCCTCACGGACGTGAACCGGTCGGCACGCATGATTTCCGAACGGCTGGCTGTAGAGCAGGAGCCGGAAACCCCGGATGCGATTCCGTCCGAAGCTGCCTAAACCTTGATAAACAAATCGTTTAATCTGCGCTGCGGCCGAAAGGTCGCGGCGTTTTTATTATCAGCAATATGCAACAATCCAAAACCGAAGATCGGTACAGCTGCGAAACGCTGCTGCCGATGAATACGCTTTACGACCATGAACACCACCTGACGCAAGAGGACGTGGACATGGCCAATAAGCTGGTGCGGCATATCGAACATACCCGTAACCCGCGTATCCCGCAGGTCGGCGACCGGGTACGCTATACCACACGCCACGGTGACTTCCACAGCAACGCCCTGATCGAGGCTGTCCGTGAAGACGGAATGCGCTCGATCTGCCTGTGCCCTTACGTGCCTTTCGTGTGGGCGACAGCCGGCGGTATCGGCTGCGCGGTCAGCGGAGGGCCTTTTACAGCCATGATGCCGCAAGAGCTGAAGCCTTCCGGTGCTGTGCCGGGAGATTTCTGTGCTTGGGGCCATTGCGGCGCCTGCGGCAACGGAGTCGTCCGGTTCTGCGCCGAGGTGCCGCTGTGGGAATTCCGGGAAGGCGATCCGCTCTACGGTGATTTCTCCACCGAGAAATGGCGCAAGATCAGCCTTTACAAAGATACGGAGAACCTGCATGGTAACCTTTACCGCGGCGACTGTATTTCGTTCCGGACGGAGGAGGAGTTCCGACGGTTTCTCTCCGATTGCGAAGGAACGGTATTCGCGGCTCCCAATCCGAAGTCGGTCATCGTCTGGGGCTACCGGGACGAGCAGGTCGCCCTGCCCCGGACGGAGTGGAAGGCGCTCGACGTTCCCGTTACAGAGCGGCGCATCTACAACACGCTCCAACCCGTGAAACTCGTCAAGGACCACGGGCGGCATACTGCGGTCTGCTATTTCGTCAGACCGGAAGACGACATCAGTCAACCGCAGGACATGACGCTCGAAGAGTTAATCTACGAAGAGTCATGCCCTATAAGCAAAGTTACAGTGTAGAATGATCCTGTCATCCGTATGCCACTCGATTTGGATGATGTGGACACACAGACTTGCCGAATCATAGACCTCTGTGAGCGAGCCAGTGTTCAGGTCCCTGTGCATCCAAGGCTGCGCGATACAATGTATTAATATAATATCCATTTACCATGCACGAAGCAGAACAATATTTACGCAATCCAGAAACCCCGTACTCTCTGTACATCCAGTATCAAGGTCGACGCCGACGTCTGTTTTACAACCGCGATCAAAACATTTGCGGCATCATCGGTATCGGCAGACGAAGATATGGCTTCGGATTCGGCGACTGGGACAACATTGAAAAGATTTTCAAACCGGCTCCGGACAAAGACCCTGAGGAAATCAATCGCCGTCTAATCCGCAAATTCCAGCGGGAAGCGGCCAAAGCAGGATTCACAAGCCCGTTTATCCGCAAAATCCAGCATGCCGATTACAGCAAGGATCTCTACAAAAACGGCATCACGACCGGAACCAGTATCGACGGGCAGATCATCACGCTCGAAGCCGTGCGCAAATGGTGCGGCAAAACGACTTACCGGTCTTTCTGCGAGGCCGTCAAAAACCGCACGCCGTTCCATTCGGGTCGGTTTGATTTCCGCGGCTACGACGGTTCGCTATGGGTGGAGCCTTGCGATAAGGACGATGGCTATCACCGGGTTGGGGACCTGACCGCAGGATTTTCGAAAGAGTACCGAGGATGCGGTAACGGTTATTACTACCTGCTTATCAACGAGCATACCTTCATCGGCTGCGATATAGACTAACGAAAATCCGGACTATTATGAAAATCATGTGTCAGGAGCACTACGATAAAGTAGTGCAATATGCCGAAAGTATCGACGACAAGACGCTCCACGAGTGTCTGAAACGGCTCGAACGCCGGGAGCAAAATCCCCATCATCCGTGCGAGATCGAACTTTACAAGGACTTCGCACCTTATTCGTTCCTTTTCAAGGAGCGTTATCCCGATGGGCGTTTGGGCGTTGTCGGCGGACTGGTCTATCATGGCTGCCCGGATCGGTCGCATTGTTTTATCGACGGGCCGTTTCATGGCTGGATGACCCATACCTGAAAAGTTGAATACGAATTGTCGATCCCGGCCGGACACAATAAATCCGGTCGGGATTTTGTTTTTATTATTAAATATTGGTAATTTTGCGTAAAGACTGAACAACTATGAAAACGACATCGGTAGCCCTCGGTGTTTATTTCGAGGATTTCATCAAGGCAAAAATCGCACAGGGGCGTTATAACAATGCCAGCGAGGTTATTCGGGCCGGCTTGCGGCTTTTGGAGGAGAACGAAAGCCGTCTGACGGAGTTGAAAGCTGCCATCCGCGAGGGAATCGACAGCGGCGTGGCCGAAGGATTCGACCCGGAGGATCATCTGAAAACCCTGAAAGCCAAGTGGACGAATGGATGAAATACGGTTTACCCGCAAAGCGGTCGAAGACCTTTCCGACATTTGGAACTATACGGCGGATAGGTAGTCGGAGCAATAGGTGGATACTTACAATGTCGTTGCGAATTGTTCCCGGGACGAGTTTTGCCTCTTTCGCATTGACAATCATTCTTTCTCTGCAAAGAGATATATTATTCTATGAATGTAAGGAAATCGTTAAATATGTATTTGGTCTTTACCTCGTCCCGATTCAATTCTTTACGTATTTTTATTCTTTATGAAATCGGAGGTTGGACGCATATCTCGTAACCGGTAATTTTTCAACATGCGAAGCTAGGCATTCAAGGCTTTGTTGAACTCTTCATTGATGTTGTGTAAGGCAACATGCAATTGAAGATTGCCTTTAGGTGCCGGATGTGGTTCGGATCCTCAATAGCACTCCTGCCTACGTCCCAAAATGCAGGCTTGATCTTAAAGGTCGTAGTAAACACTGCGCCCTGTTAATCGTCATACGCATGCGAATTGCCGAAAACTCCAAATTGGCATTGTTCGGCGAGGACTGCAATTTGTGACTTAAAAACCAACTCTTCTATATGGTCATAGCCTTGTTATGGATTGTTCTTGGAAATTATATTTTTCAAAAGTCAGTCCGCAGACATTTTTCTATGACGCATTGTCACATGCTATTTCAAGTTATTTATCCCGATAGGTTCTTTGCGTATGACGCCGGGATGACGTTATTTGACATTATTTTCTATCTGCTTCCGACTTGTTTCCAGCTCGTTAATAAGTTCCTCTTCTGTCGGGAGATAAAGTTTGTATTTTGAGGCAAACAATTGATTGCTGTCGTTCATTACCGAGTATTTGACAATCGTGTTGTCCCGCTCGGTGCAAAGCACGATACCGATAGTTGGATTATCGGTTTCTGTGCGTATATTCTCCTCGAAATAGCGAGTATAGAAATCCATTTGTCCGATGTCTTGATAAGTCAGTTTCCCGACTTTCAGATCAATCAGCACAAAGCATTTGAGGATGAAGTTATAGAATACAAGATCGACATAGTAGTTTTCGTTGTCGGTCTTGAAACGGTATTGACGTGAAACAAAGGAAAAACCGCGCCCCAACTCCAACAAGAATTGTTGCAGGTTGTCGATAAGCGCTTTTTCCAAATCTTTTTCATAGAAGTTCACGCCACTCGGAAGACCGAGAAAGTCGAGCACATACGGGTCTTTGATGATGTCGGCCGGTGTGAGTTGTGCTTGGCGCGAAGCCGCATCTTCGGCTTCTTTTACTATAAGTTGATTTTGCGAAGAGAGAATTCGTTCGTAGGTCAGTCGCTCAATTTGCGAATCCAATGCCCGCGTACTCCAGTTCTGCAATGCAGCTTCATTCATGTAGTAAAGTCGGGCGCGTTCGTTTTCAACACGGATTAACGTGCGGTAATGGGTCCATGTCAATTCGGGACGCAGTGCGTCCCATTTTGGGAACAGCAAATAAAACTGACGATAACGGCGTAATTCACGGGCGTCGAAACCTCGCCCGAACTCTACCGACAACTTCTCTGCAAGGTCGTTAATTACCCTTTGTCCGTATTCTGCGCGACTGGCTCCGGCTTGTTCTTCTTCAACTATTCGGCGGCCTATTTTCCAATTGGCCTCAAGTATACCGGTATTTACCGCCTTGTATATAGTGTTACGAGTATTGATAATGATAGCTCGAATATCGTCGTATAGAGTTGTTATAGTGCTCATATTTAATGCTTTTGAAGACGGGACGCACTGCGTCCCGAAAGTATGTTACTTTTGTTCGTTCGATGCTTTAGGTATATTGCAACCTTTTAAAAACCCTTGTTTCAACACATTGAGAAATGTCGAATTTCGAGATTCTGCATCTTTCAAAAAGGCATCAAAGGATAATACATATAAGCCAAATGGAATGCGAATATTCTTATCTTCGTCTAAAATAACCGTATGCTCTTTGTAGAATAAAGATCCTGCAGAAAATAATTCCGTATAATTTTCTTCTTTTAACGCTATGCGAAATTCTGCATCTATATCTACGATTCCGTAGAACCAAATACGTTGAATTTTATCGGGATAATATTTTGCAAGTTTTCGAGCGCGCTGTTTTAGCTGACTGACGACCTCTTCTCTTTTGGCCAAAGGCAATCCTAATTTTTTGAGTTCAACGATAACAACATCCGTTTTAGTCTGTACTTCTACTTGGCCTACTGGATTATGAAAATCATTAGAAAAGACGATTGCAATATCAGGCCTTTTTTCATCATCAACATTCTCTCCATCCAATGCAAGATATGGCATAAGCTTATTCATTTCCAAATCGCTGAGGATGGTTGAATAAGACATATATTTATCGTCTAACAACCACGCATTGTTAGTGTATAGATCGTTTATAAATCCTGCTTTCCCACAAACTTTTTTTCTAGGAACAATTATATCGTGAATATCCGCTTCCGGATTCTTCTTATCAATTTGTTTTAGATTTTTGATGATTACATTTCGATATAAAATATACTCCATCAATGTTCGAGAGGAAACGTTAAGAGCTTTTTCATATTGTTCGGTTGAAATTGTGTTTGGAGCATCCAAAACCTCTTTTTGTGCCTGAAAGAACTTACGTTGGGCTGTTTCAATCGCTTTATTGCGATCGATAATTCCAATTGATTGTTCATCGAAATAACCTGCCAAATGAGGATAATTATTATTTAGGCTTTCTGTTATATGTTTATTTTCCTCTTGAATGCTTGGGATTTTTTCATTCAGAATAATCGTTGCATGTTTCCTAAATAGATTTTTTACAGTTTTCAATTCTTGCTCATCAAGTGTCAGGGCTTCTCGAGAAGGATTTGTTTTACCTGTAAAGAAACTGGAATACAACAGAAAAACTATTTCATATCCTTTGGGGGTAGATTCTTTTGACATAATATCAATAGGAATTGTTCTCCCATCAACGCAGATTGCGGTTACTAGTGACGATTCTTTATTGGTTTGTTTGATTTTGTAAAAAATATCAATCGTGTCAAAAAGGTCTAAGCTTTCTGCAGGAAATTTTCTGCTTTCTAAATCGACACTTTGACTAGCTATCAGTATTTGACAATCGTTATAAAATCCTTGCTCAGGATTAGGCTCTTTGGTAGATAACGTTAAATCAATCTTCAAATCTTTACCCGCTTTAACAATGGAAAACAGATGCGGGTAAAAATGATAAAGTATAGACTGCCTAATAGATACCGGTTTAAGAAAATCATAAGAATATAATTTTTTCTTTAGGTACCCGCTAAATGCCAATCTGCTGCCCGTATAAGTGGCATCAGGAGCCGGAGAGAGAGTGAAATTGTTTTTCTCAAAGTTCTTCTTGAACGTAAACTTCCGAATTTGTTTCTCAAATATGCTTTCGATATAAACTTCTTTGAAATATTTGAGGAAGACCAATCGTCCGAGTCCTTTGTGATCTTCTTCCTCTGTTTCAAGTAATTTAGTGAATTTACGATACCGATCGTTAGTAAAACCAACACCGTTGTCAGAAATTACTATTGTAAGAGATTCCGGCTTGGAATACGAATCAACGGCAATGCTTATTTGGATATTATTGGCGCCTGCATCTATTGCGTTGGCAATAGCTTCAAAATACACAAGCTCCAATGATGAAGAGGATGGATAAAAAAAATCAATCGCCCGACTTAAATTAACCTCCATGCCGTCCATAAGCCCTTATAAGTTATATTGTGAACAAAGGTAGCAAATATTAACAATTGAGCACAGAAATACAATGAAAAAATGCGGGCTATTGTCAATGTTTGGGATCAAAATAGGAACCAATAGAGTGGTTATTATGCAATCTATCGTGTAGTCTCATTTTCTCAAACGATAGTATCACGAGATTACACTGGGAAATATTATGTTGCAATAGTTCGTGTTCGCTTCAGCTCTTCATCGTCGATCCGATTGTTCGGCAGATATTCTATACTCAGTTTCATGACGCTATGAAATATGCAGAGTTATAAATATAAGGAATATCCGGGAAATTACTCGCGGTTGATACCCATTTTTTTGATTAGATCTTTTATATATCTTTCGGAATGCCGGTACTGGCGCTTATGCAACAAAGGCACGATATTTTCGTTTGTATTGTGAACGAACTCCGCAGGGAGTACCGAGGAAACGACGCAATTTCACACTACACGGTCGGCAGGAGCCGGCAAAGCCCCGCTTAACTATTTGTCGAAACGACGACACGATGCCCGACTGCATTGCGTGCCGACACTCCGTATGCCCCTGCGCCTAATTATGCACGATGAATATTCATTTCGATATATATGGTCTTATAACGACGACCGTCAAATCGCTGCCCTACGTCAGCGAAGGCATTCCGGCAGGATTCCCTTCGCCGGCCGCGGACTATATCGGCGACCGCATCGACCTGAACGAAGTCCTCATACTGAGTCCGGGTGCGACATACTATGCCCGCGTTCGGGATTACTATCTGGTCGAGGAGGAGCTGGAGCAGGGCGACGGCATCCTTTTCGACACGCGGCTTGCACCGCGCACCGGGGACCTGGCGTTTTGCGAGGTCTGCGGCGAACGGGTGCTGAAATATATCCGCAAACGGGGGCGCGAGCTATGGCTTCTCGGCGGCGGAACGGACGACACGCTTCCTGTCGACGGCGACACCGAAGCGCGGGTGCTGGGCGTCGTTACGGTCGTCATCAAAGTCCGGAGGTTCAAGCGACGGCGCACACGCCTTATCGACCGCCTGCCGCAGAAGGAACAACCCGCGCTGTTCGAGCGGCGGGCTATCCGAGCCTCGTATTTTCCGGCGAGCGACGTTCCCGTCGCGGGGCTCGTCGACCTGAACGAAGAGCTGATTCCTAACCCGATCAGCACCTTCTTCGGGAAAGTGCGGGGCATCTCTCTGATCGAAGACGACATCGAGGACAGCGATTCGGTGATCGTGGACCGGATGCTCGAACCCCGGTGGGGCGATCTTGCCGTATGCGTCACCTCCGAAGGCTTCACCATGAAATACGTCGAGGTGCACGACGACGGGGAGATCTGGCTGATGCCCGGCAACAAGGACTATGCTCCGATTCGGATTACCGGCGAGAACGAACGGTTGATATGGGGCATCGTCACCCACTCCATCCGGCAGCTGAGGACGAAGAAAGGAGGTATAGGATGAGCCGGAAGCTGTTGCCCCTGAATCCCCGCCAGATGGTCGGCCTTGCCGACGGGAATTCATTTTACTGCTCCTGCGAGGAGTCCATGCAGCCGTGGCTGCACGGAAAGCCCATTATCGTGGCCTCGAACAACGACGGCTGTGCGATAGCCATGAACCGGCCGGCGAAGCGATACGTCAGGATGGGTGACGCGCTGTTTCAGATAGCAGACACCATCCGGGAACACGGCATCGTTACGTTCTCCTCGAACTACGAGCTCTACGGCGACATGAGCAACCGCATGCACAGCATTTGGGCCTCCTTCGTCCCCAACCTCGAAATATACAGCATCGACGAGGCCTTCCTCGACTTTACGGGAATGGAAGGCTTCGATTTCGAGAAGCTGGGGCGCGAGATCATCCGCACCACCCGGCGCGGAATCGGCATCCCGATCTGTCTGGGCATCGCCCCGACCAAAGTACTGGCCAAGGCCGCCAACAAGCTCGCCAAGACGGACGACGCCCGGCGGGGGCTCTATATCATCGATACGGAGGAGAAGCGTGTGGAGGCGTTGAAAAAACTCCCGATAGGCGATGTGTGGGGCATCGGTCGGCGGCATGAGAAGCGCCTGACGGCGATGGGTGTCCGCACGGCCTACGATTTCTCCGTGCTGCCGCGCGAGTGGGTGCGCAGGAACATGACTGTCGTTGGCGACCGCCTCTGGCGCGAGATGAACGGGACGCCCTGTATCAGTCTGGAACTGGCGCCGCCCGACAAGCAGGAGATATGCACATCGCGGGCATTTGGGAAAATGACCTCCGACTTCAACGAGGTGAAAGCCGCCGTTGTGCGCTATTTAAGTTCGTCCGCCCATAAGCTCCGTGACCAGCATTCCTATGCCCGGCGCATCTATGTCGGCATCGAAACCAATCCTTTCAACGAGAACCAGCGTCAGACCTTCCGGGGACTGCAAATCGAATTTCCCGTACCGACGGACAATACGTTCGAGATGGTGCCTTATGCCATGACGCTGCTCCGGGCGATCTGGCCGGCCTACGCCCCCGGCGAACGGCCGTTCCTGTTCAAACGCGCTACCGTCACGTTGTCGGACCTTATTCCTGCCGAAGCGCTTCAGCTCAACATGTTTCACCATAGGCCCGACATCGGGCAGCTGCGGCATTTGCAGGCCGCGGTGGACGAGGTCAACGGACCGCTGAACCTCGACAGCCGCCTCGTGGTGCTGGGTGCGGAATTGACCGGGCAGAATAATACCCGGCTGCGGCGCGAGATGCTCTCGAAATGTCCTACGACCAAATGGAGCGATCGGATAGATATTGCCATCTAACTTTGTAAAGAATTTTTGTTTATGTGTTTTTTCACCTCTCTGTCAGCAAATGCAGCGGCCGTAGCCAAAAGGTACGGTAAGCAGTTGGATATTATCGAAGCTGCCCGGCAGGTACTCGCCGAGCAGGAACAGGACGCAAGGGCCCGTCAGGACGCCGGATCCGAACATAGGATGAGCGTTTACGACGTTCGGCTGGCCGAGGAGATCTACGTCATTCCCGCCTATGCCGAGCCGCACTGCGTTATCGTTTCGGGCTCGGAGGAACTTCAGGTCATGCAGTGGGGGCTGATTCCGCGGACGGCGAAGCCCGGAGATGCTCAGCGTTACGACCGGGAGAATCTGTTCAAGAACGCACGGGCCGAGACGCTTTTCGAGAAATGGCCGTGGCGAATGCTGTGGCAGCATAACCGGTGCATCATCCCCGTAACCGGATTCTACGAGCCGCACAGACTGCCGAACGGAAAGGCGCAGTATTACTATACCACTTTAAAGGATCAGGAATTATTCTCCATCGCCGGGCTCTGGGACGAGTGGACGCATCCGCAGACCGGAGAAAAAGTGCTGTCGTTCGTGCTGATAACGACCGAAGCGAACGCCATGATGCGGAAGATCCATAACGGCGGAGGCAATCCGTTCCGGATGCCGAAGATACTAACCCAAGAGCAGGAGAAGCGCTGGCTCGACCCGTCCATCGCATCCGAGGAGGCCGTCGCGGCCCTGCTGACCGTATACCCCGAAAAGGAGATGACAGCATGGCCCGTGCGGCCGAAGTTCAACTACGGAGACCCTTACGACGAAGGAATTATAGAGCCGGTCGCGGAAATGCAGACGCTCGGACTCTGAACGCAAAGCTGCATGACATCATACAAAAAGAGAGGAGACCGATAACGGCCTCCCCTCCGGCAATGAGTCGCGTCACTCTTCTAATATATGAACTCTGCCAGTGCATCGACGAGCAGTCTGAGGAGCTGCTCGGCCGTCAGAGGGTAGGACCTTTTCCTGAATATGCGGTCCATCTTCGTCCGTAGGAGCTCGAAGAAACGGTTGGCTTCGTGAACCGGCATTTTCTTGACCGTCATCACCATCAGCCACAGCGGAACTTCGATATAGGGCGGCTGGATGAAGAGTTCGAGCAGTTCGTCGGAGTGGTGCCTGTAATCCAGAAAACTGTTCTCGCAGACTCCGTACAGCGGCAGGACGATCAGCTCGTAGACGATGCGGTGCGTTCTGCGCATATCGCCTTCTTCATAAAACCATACGTCGATCTTTTTGGCGCCGACTATCCGGTACGGATTATAATTGTCCCTGCTCATTTCAGGAAAGGCCCTTTATTTCCGAGTAAATGCTGTTGACCATGTAATCACGTAATTCACTGCGGGTCGAGAGGCGGCAGAACCGGTATTGCTCAGGTAGATGCCGGCCTTTCGAAAAATGTTTCTGGTCCGTCGACCACGACTCCAGAAAGATCGAGTTCCCGTCGTGCCTGTCGTAAAGACCCCATAGGGATTCCGCATCCGGACATCGGGGATCGTCGGTATGGAAAAGATATACCTCTCCGACTTTGAAATTACATTGTTTCACCGTCATTCGTTTGGGCTGTTTTATAATTTGTGCGGCAAAGATGGATGAAACGTCGGGCCCTTGCAAGAACATGTGGAACCATTCCAATTTTTTATTATAACAGGTGCGTCTCGATGCGCGTTTAACGAAGAATTTACGGCGGTCGGTTTTGCCGGGTACTTACTGCGTAGTGCAGCGGATTTCGCGTTTTGGAAATCGATTTTCTCCCAAAAACGCCGGAAAAAATTTGGATGATAACGAAGAAATGACTATATTCGGGATAACAATAGAGCAATTTATCTGTTGTAAACTGTTTATCGTTCGTAAGTCCCAACTTTTACCTCAATGGCGAATAAACAGGCAAGATCGTAATGCGCGGTCTTGACTGGTTCGCCATAACCTTTGGGACGGTACGAAGCAACCGGTCGAGAACCGCGCATATTTTTTGACATTGCGAATCAAAAGATGTGCCACTATGAATCGACCCGAATGTGAAAGCGAAAGGCTGATTTACAGTTTAGAAACAAGCTCCAAATTACAACTTTTATTCGAAAACTCCGCTGTCGGTGAAACTTATTTGTTTCACCGGATTGCTTCGGATTGCCTGCGGATTCCCCGTTTTTCGATAAAGGCATCGGAACCGCCGTCGGTTCCGTATCGACCGCCTCCGATTCGTCTTCATTCTGATGGCACCGTCCGCTTTCGCCCGGCTGCCCGCAAAGCCGGCCCGCGAAGACTCGTGCGCACGGATCGCCGTTCCGGCATCGTCTGAATACGAACAAATTTTCCTAATCTCAAAATGATGGATTTTATGAACGGTTTTGAAAAGGATAACGAGAATCCATATCGCCTTTATCGTGTGGTAAGCGTCAAAAAGATCGACCGCTGGTTTTTCGAGAAGCATAACCATCGCAGAACCCATGCGAAAATCTATGAAACGGTCATCCGGCCTAAGTTCGGGATTTGCGAAAACACGTTTCTCGACTACCGCCACGAATCCGACGAACTGCTGGAATTGTTCCGGCAATCGGTCAACGTCGAATTTTCGATGTGGCTTCCGACCATGGAGGCCAAGTACATGAGCCCTGTCGAAGCCGACCGCTTCAGTTTGATGCTTTGGGATGCGTTCGACTCGGCTTTTAAATGTATACTCAAAGAGGAACTGGCCTGCCGGATAAATGCCGAAAAGTTATTGAAATACCTGATAATCTGTTTGGGAGAGAAATCTCCCGTCGTGGTGAGGTGACGCGGCTCGTTATTTCGGTAGTCTGATGCCGGGCTCCGTTTTTCTCGGTGATTTCCACTAAAAGTACCTTGTCATCGGAGATCGTGAGCTTGGGCAGCGCGAATACCGTCCGCTGGCGCTGGTGCCCCTTACGACGGCCGGATCATTGCATGGATCGACTTCGGGAAAACGTCCTATCAGTCCCATCCGCTGGACCCGAAACGGGATCAGCCTGTGGAGCGGATCGCGATTCCGGAATAAGCGGGCAGTTATAGCACAAATTCGACCGTGTCCTCGTCGGCATCGCCGAGGCTGAACTCCTTGTCGGAGAAGAGTTCGGCGAGGCCCGTGATCTGTTTCAATCGCAGCAACTCGTCGCGGTCCATGCCGATATGACGCATGATCCACTGGTCGGACATCCGCGCGCGGGTCAGTTCGGCGACGATCTCGCTCATCAGCTCGACGTTGTGCGTTCCCCGCGCCCGGTTGTGGCGGATGGTCGAGGCCATGCGGTTCGAAAGGTCCTTTTCGATCACGGTGACGGGCAGCAGCCCCCGTTCGCGTTCGTAGATGCGCTTCGAGGTTTTGAGCACCAGATAGCGGTGGTAGCCGTCCACCAGTTCGTAACAGTCTCTTTCGGCGTCGTAATAGCAGACGCACGGCATCGTGTAGCCGTCTTCCCAGATCGACAGTTCCAGCAGTTTCATTTCGGGCGGCGCCACGACATTGGGGTTGTAGCTGTTCGCCACGATCTTCTCCACCGGTACGGCGCGGACGTTATAGACAGGGCTCCGGAAGTTCTTCTCGGTCGGATGTTCGTAATAGCGATTCATATTTTTCCATGATTTTCCTGCGGCGCTGCGTTTCGCTTTTGTTGGGCGAAAAACCCATGTATTTGCAGGCGTGGTCGTTTTTCAGGATGCAGATGCAGATGCGTTTGAACGTGGGCAGCTGGCTGAATTCCGGCAGGTCCGTGTCGTCGAGATACTCCATGCGCACCGGACGCTTGTCGGTGCGGTAGGCGCTTTTGTCGCCTACTTCGATGCGGATGCCGGCCTTTTGCAGTTTGGCGATGGTTTCCTCGGAGAGACATCCGCCCTTTTCGCGCCAGAAGCGGATGCTTACGGATAGTTTTTCCAGATAGTTGCGCCGCGTCGGCTCCGGAAGGGTCGAGAGCAGGAAGTGCATGTAGCGCTCCCATGTCATTCCTTTCGGCAGGCGCGCCGACTGCCATCCGGCTGCCGCCGTCCTGCCGTACAGCGCCGCGAAATTGGCCCCGTCGACCCGGCCGACCATGCGTCCCCACGTATCCGGATCGATGGCTTTGTAGAGGTGCAGGCTGGCGATGGCCGGCGAGATGAACGGACTGGCCACGCGCTGACTGTCGAGCGGCACGCCGGCCCGGTAGAAGAGGTCGTACAGCCGGTTGTAGGGCCAGCCGAAACGACCGTTCGCCGTCCAGATGTCGGTCGTCAGCCAGTCGTAGAGCGGATAGGCGTTGCAGATGCCGCCGCCGGCCCACTGGCGTATCCACCGTTTTCCGGCGAACCGATGGTGGTTGCGGTCGCTGTAAATCGTGCGCCAGCGGTTGAAGCTCTCCTGCGTGCGGATGCCGATCAGACAGCACGTGCGCGCCGCACCGCTGCGTGCGTGGAGCCATTCGGCGAAGCGGTTCTGGAATTCGTAATCCCACATTTCGTCGGTGAAGAACGGGAAATCTAGATGCGTAAGGCATCCCTCAGGCATCTCCCGCACCCAGATGTCCCGCTTCGACTCCTCCCACGGCCGCCAGTATTGCCGGAACATCGAGGTGCAGGTCTGGACCTTGAACGGCACGCAGATCCGGTATACATCGAGGATATCGGTGTTCTCGGCCAGCATGCGGTCCACATAGTCGAGCGTATCGCGGTACTGGATTTCGTAATCCATATGGAAGACCCCAATCCGGCGCTGTAGTCCGTGCCGCCGGACGTAGTCGATGCAAAGGTTGAGTAGCACGCCGCTGTCCTTGCCGCCGGAGAAGGAGACGTAGATGTTGTCGAAAAGGTCGAAGACCGTTTTCAACCGCCGCTGTGTCCGCTCGTAGACGTTCATGGCTGCCGTTTTTTCCCGTATTGCATCGTCACGTACTGCGTCCACTCCTTCGTGGGGACGAAGCCCTCGGTGCGGAACACCTCGGCGTGGCGGAGCAGCGTCACGGAACGTATCGTATAGTCGCGGTGGTAGTATCGGATGATTTCGCGCAGGAAGCGCGACAGCAGCTGCGGATCGTCGCCCGAAACGTAGTAGTTGTTGATCTTGGCCACTCCGCCGTCGGTGATCTCCACGGGCATGAACCCGAAGACGGTCTCGCCTTCCCACGCGACGAACCACGTATGCGCACGCGAGGTCCAGAACGGATAGTTGTTGTTCTGGCGCAGCACGCTGCGTCGCATGACCAGCGGAGCGACGAGTGTATAAAGGCGGGGCGAAGTGCCGTCCAGTTTCTCGATTGTCATATCCGAAAGGTTATAAAACGACCGAATGTTATACATCTGTGACCGAATGTATTAAAAGCGCATTCGATCCTTCCAAATATAAAAAATATCGGTCGTTTTCCCAAATTTTCGGATCAGGGCGAAGGATGATATTGCACTGGTTTTTCTTTTGCACCAGCGTATTTTTTAGGCAGAAAAAATTATTTTTGCATACGAAACCGTTAACCTTGATTTATGAATTGTGCAAATCATCCTGCCGAAGCGGCAGTCGCCCAATGTACGGAATGCGGAAAAGGACTGTGTGTACAATGCGTACAAAACCAGCCAAAACCCGTATGCGCCGCATGCCATGAAAAATTGAGAAGCCAGACTGTCGGCTCGATTGTTTTTCATCTGCTTGTTTATGTCGGGCTGTTCATCCTGGGATATAAATTGAATTTCATGGAAGGGAATGGATTTCCCGACGGGAGATTTGCCAGCGGTTATACGCTGATGGCCGTGGTCTCCGGCTGGCAGTTCTTGAACTCTGTCGTCGGCTGGCGATTGGTGCAGGGAGATTTGACGGCTTGGGCGATCTATTACGTGCTTAAATTACTCATTTCCGTAATTGTCGGCTTTTTCACAGCCCCTTTCATGATCCTGTGGAACTTGATAAAACTGATATCTTTCATGATGCGACGATAACAATCTTCTAAAACAAGGGATAGCCTAATACTCTGGGATGCGTTCGATAAGGCTTTTCAACATATATTCAAAGAGGAATCGATCTGCCGGATACATGCCGAAAAGTTATTGAAATGCCTGATAATCTGTTTGGGCGAGAAATCACCCGTCGGGGTGAGGTGACGCGACTCGTTAATGAAGGGAGGGGGCTGTCCGAAATTTCGGACAGCCCCCTCCCGGTGTTTTCATAAACCAGTCATTTTATAGCACCTTGGCATTCGAAATCTCCCGGCTCGGAATTTCGGTAGTCTGATGCCGGGCTCCATTCTTTTCGATGATCTCCAATAAGAGCACCTTGTCGTCGGCGATTGTGAGCTTGGGCAGCGCGAATACCGTCCGCTGACGCTGATGTCCCCTTACAACGGCCGGATCGTTGCATACGCGCAGGATTTCGAGCGGTGTCTGCTGCTGTGCCGTACGCTTTGCGAGCTTCTTGTCGGCTACGATAAACTGTCGTGCATCCACCTCAAAGGAGATATTCGTGTCATTATACATGCAAGTATGTATGTAAATGACATCGTTGGAAACGTAAATTCCCAGCACCTCGACCTCGATGCCGTACTTCTTCGTGCGAATGCCTTTCACATCCGTACGGTTCTGCCGGTATATGTCGCTCAACATGCGTTTTATGGTCGCGGGCTTCTCTCGGCCTACCTCGCGCAGCAGCACCCGGCCTTCGGATGCTGGGGCCGTCGGCTGCGGATAGCCCGCGGCAGCCGGTTTCTTCACACCTTCCGTCTGCGGTTCCTGCACTGTAAGATTGAGGGTCGAGACAACCGGGTTCTCGGCATAGTGGACATCGAACGTGAAAAATCCGCCGTCTTCGGTGATGACCGTCAGGTTTGTTTCTGCTGCGAAATTCCGCACGGCCGCCTTCACCCGCACGACGTTTTCGGCCCCGTCGGCCTTGCCTGCTATGATGTCCATCGAGCCGATGTCGATATACGTGACGGGCGACGGGAAGAGGATGTGTACAGTCTTGGTGAATCCCGCTTCGATCTTTCGGGGTTCGATCTGCTGCGGCCCGTCCTGCACGGCCTTCGCCGTAGCGTGTGCGGCCCAGATTGCGGAAACAATCAGGGTCAGATAAATAAGGTCTCTTTTCATGTGTGTTCTATTCTTTTGAAATCAATAATAGCTGATGGTTGGCTTTGAGGGTTATCTTCACCTCGCGGAGCTTCCCGGCGACATACTGCGACGAAGCCTGCAATCCTCCGCGCGCCAGTTCGGACAACATCTGCTGTCCGGCCGAACGGGTGACGTTTACGCTCGTGCCGGCAGTCTGCCCGACGGATGCCAGCGCCTCTTTGAGGGCCGTCCGCTCGCGGGAGTTCGGGACGTTCAGCCCCGGCTGGCCGTCCATGTCGTAAGCTACGGCTTCGACGGCGAAGATCCGTCCGCCGTATTCGACGGACGACACCACGACCTGCAGCCGCATTCCGGAGATCGTCGCAAGACTGTATAGCGGCGTATTCCGGGGGATGGTCACTCCGTCGATACGCACGGCTTCCAGCAACCGCAGTTGCACGGTGCTTCCGGCACGTATGACCTGCGTCGAGGCGACGCAGGCTCTGACGGTCGGAGTATCGGCATGCGCGACGCCACCTGCCGCCGTGAGAAATCCCAAGTTGCGTTCGACGGTGAAATCCGCCCGTGTGTCGAGCGTCGATGCTTCGACCTCACCCTCCCGCACGGGCCGCATGACCGACAGGCGCGAATCCTTCCGCTGCTTTGCCTGCTCAACAGCTTCTTCATCTACGGCCACTCCGCCGCCGAGATACTTCCGGGCGAGCTTGTACTGCTCCTCGGCCAGTTCCAGCGGATCGGGCTGCTGCCGCTCGGCGTCGAGCTGGGATTGCAGGGCTGCGACCTGCTCTTTCAGGGCTTCGACCTCGGCATTGCGCTGCGGAGCGGCGTAGAAGCCCTGCACCTGCCGCTGCATGGCCCGGTTGGCCTCGGAGGCCCGCAGTGCGGGGTTGTCCGCCGGTGCAGGCTCCTCGGCAGGTTTGAGCCCGTCGTCCAGCAGCGAGAACGAGTTGTCGCCGAGTGTCATCATGCGTCTCTGCTGCTGCTCCTCGCTGCGGAGCTGTTCCGCGGCTTTGCGTTTGTCTCCGACGGTGGCCTGCGCTTTGCCGTCCGGAACCGACGTATTGATCCCCGCGGCCCCCTCTTGAGGCTTGACGGGCGCAGGCCGGAATATGAACCACAGCACAACGAGGAAGATGCATCCGAGGATCGCCGCAAAGAGCAGCACCTTGCGCTTGCGCTGCCGCTCGAACTCCGCCGAAGGGTCGCTGCATGGATTCTTGTTTTCTGTCATAATGGTTTACGGTTTAAGATGTAATAATTCGGGATGTCCGATCTCTAACTCCGATCCCATGTCCGCTGCGAACAGGAGCCAAAGGTAAAGGAAGAGAAGCAGGACGAGCGCCGCGAGTACGATTCGCTCCCGGATGTGGGGCGCGAGTGTGTCGTGGCGGCGCCGCAGCAACCGCCGCACCCAGCGGATGCGGCAGCGCAGGGAGTGCGGTTTAGCGGTCATAGGTCGCAATGTCTTTGTTCTCGACGATGTTCAGCGCCTCGACCATGAATCCCTGCGGATTGTTGTCCGAGCGGGAGACGTTCACCAGACGGCATGTCGTGACGAGCGACCGCTCCGTGACGGTGCTTTCGCGCAGGATACGCTGCCGTGCAAAGGTCGTAACCTCGTAAGGATAACGGTCGAAATCGCAGCGGATGCTGTCGACCTTGACCATTTGCGAGACGTTGCCTGCGATCAGGCGGTTGAAGAATCCCTTTTCCTGCAGAACCTTGTAGTAGGATAAGGCGCTTTTGTCGGCCATCTGCAAGGCGCGTCCGACATTGGACTCGATGGCCGCCTTGTCGGGCGAGAGGGTGAAGAAGAGTTCGTGGAAGCGCCGCACATGCTCGCGGGCTTCGACGGGACGGTTCTGTGCGAGGTCCTGCGAGAGCGCCACCATCAGCGAGCGGCCATTGTCCAGCACGTAGATCTTCTGCCGCTGCCGTTCGGCGAAGGAGTAGGACATCCAGACTGCCGCCACGGTTACGACGGCGCAGATTCCGGCGAAGACGAAAGCGTACATGCGCAGCTGCCGAAAGGATGTTTCGATGTTCGTTAAACACTTGAATTCCATAATAACGAGTTATTTTATTTTCGGAAAATAAGCCGGGCGCCGTTCATGATACCACGCCCCACAGCCTTACCGCCCGATAATGCCGCCGAGCCGGCGCCTTTGGCCCCGGCCCATGCTTTGCCGGCCGTCCATCCGGCTCCGGCGCTTACGAGCGAGGTCATTTTCGAGACGGTCTTGTTATAGGCGGCGAATCCGTTCGCCTGCACGACCCACGAGGCGATCGAGGGGATGCAGAGGTATCCGCAGACGGCTACGAGCATGAAGATCAGGTTCAGGCTGCTCGACCAGTCCACATACCAGTTGTAGCCTTCGGCCATCAGGTCGGCGTCGTGGCGCATCGAAAGGGTTTGCAGACGTGCGATGATCGCCGAGAAAAGGTCCGAGATCGGCAGCCACAGGTAGATCGAGACATACTTTGTGAGCCATTGCGTCAGCGTGGACTGAAATCCGTCGAACACGGAGATGGCGAAGGCGATGGGGCCCAGCAGCGACAGCACGACCAGATAGAAGGTTCTCAGCACGTCGAGTATGACGCTCGCCGCCGCGAAGAGCAGTTCGAGTATCCATGCCAAGCCTTTGAAGATGAGTCCCTTTACAGACCATGAGGAGCGTTCCTCTTTCATGCGGTCGAGTGTCTGCTGTGTCTGGTCGTCCACGCCCAGTTCACTGAGCTCACGCTCCATCTCCTCGTCCTCGGCGTAGTAGCTGTCCGGGGGCATCTGCTCGCGGCCTTCGAGTTCGAGCCGCTCACGCCGCTCCTGCCATTGTTCCATGTCGAGCGTTTGCCCGACCATCAGCGAATGCGTTGCCTTTACCAGGGGTGAAAGTATGCCGTTCAGGCTTCCCAGCACGAGCGTCGGGAAGAACAGGATGCAGATGCCGATGGCGAAGGGCCGCATGAGGGGAAAGAGGTCGATAGGTTCGGCCTGGGCCAGCGACTGCCAGACGCGGTAGGCGATGTAGAGTAGCGCCCCGATTCCTGCGATGGCCATTGCGACCTGCGACATCGGATAACACAGCACCATCATATCGTCGTATAACACCCGGAGAATTGTGTGCAGATTCTCCGTAAGGGAAAGCATGTGTACCATCGTCGGCTACCAGTAACGTTGTTCGTCGGTTCCGTACAATGAGAGCACGCCCTCCATGTCCCGTTTCCGGGCGGCCCGCAGCAGGGATATGGAGATGTTCTTGCGCGTGTAGTAGCGTGCCAGGTCGCGGTGACGCCGCAGGACGCCGTAGACGCGCTGCACTACGTCGATACGGTCCTTGTCCGTCAGGGACATGTCCGTAGGGTTCACGATGTCCTGCAGCTCCTTCAATTCCCCGGCCGACTCCTCGATGATGCGGGCGTAGCCTGCGGCGATGGCCGCGAGCTCCGCGGGCGTGAAGTTCTCGTCGCCGACTATGCGGCGATACCCGTCTACATAGATGTCCGAGATTTCGCCGACCAAGAGGATGCATTGCTGCACCTTGCGGGCCGAGCGGACGAGGTTGCTGACGGATTTCAGGGCGTCGTAGTATCGCTTCCCCTGCTCATAAATCTTCACGGTTTCCTGAAAACTTTGCAACATGGTCTGGCCGTTCTTGGCGGCTTCGACGACCTGCTTGGTGGAGTTGACGATGCCCTGCGCGAGGTTCGTAGGGTCCGAGACGACCCACTGGGCGTATGTGCTGCGGCCTGTGCAGACGAGGCACAGACACAGCAGAATGATTTTCTGTTTCATGCTCGAATTGATTGTGTTATTGAGGATATTCACCCGAAGACGGGCATCACCGCTTTATCCGCCGACCCGAAGCCGGCTGTTCGGTTTGCTCTTCCCTTGCAGAATTGATTTCTTTCTGCCGCACCCCGGAAATATGTTTCTCCGGCTTCGGGCCTTTCTGTCGCAGGGATTCGAACAGATCGTCCGCGTAGGGCTGCCGCCCGGTTATACGTACGAGCCGTGCATCCAACTCCCGGAAGGCTTTTTCAATCTGCCGGGACTGGTCTTCGCGGGGGATGCCCGACTCGATACCGTATTTGTCGAGCAGTTGCAGGTTGATATAAGGGCTGTCGATCTTTTCCGGGAAGCGTGCGAACCATCCTAACGTCTGCAACTCGGCATCGAGTTTCTCGATGTAGGTTTGCCGCAGGGGAATTTCCGGATCGCTCTCCAATATCCTCTCGGCTTCCCGTACCATGCGGTTCTCCGCCTTCCAGATTCGCTCCCGGAGCTGGTACACCTGCTGCGGATCGTCCGGACATGCCGGGCCGTCCAGCCGCCCGCGCATCTTCTGCAACCGGCCCATGTCGGCGTCCCAGTCGTAGAGGCGTACGACGTAACAGGAGGGCATATAACGTCCTCTCGTTTCTGCCAGATGGCGCAGCTCGCGGAATGTCTCGGCGCGGAACTGCCGGTCTACGATATGCGCTGCTGCCTGCACCTCGTCCATCGGAGGCTGCTGGAGCTTGCTGTCGGGATGCTGCTCCAGATAAGCATCCAAGAGAAAGGTGTGCATGGCCAGCAGGCCGTGCAGGGAGTGGGCGGTGTCTGCCGGAACATCCGCGAGGCGGCGCCCGATCTTTTTCGCAAACGATGTCCTGCGCAGGGCATCCATCAGCTCCAGCATATCTTTTCCCGCCGCATCTTCGGGCGTCCTGAGAAAGCGGGATGTCGCTGTATTCATTGTCAGTCCGATTCCGGCAATGGTCAGATCCGATTTCCGGTGCCGTCGCACGAGATCCGTCATACTGCGTATATCCCGTTCCCGGAGCAGGTTTTCAGCATGACGTGCAATGAGCGTGCGTCGATGCTCCTTTTTCCAGTCCGGCTTGCGGCGGAATAGCCGCGCGATCTTATCTTTCCATTCCATAGCCGTCGGATTTAGAAATGTGTGACTGCGGGCAGCGTCTGCCGAAGGGCCGCCCCTGCTTGCCGGGGCAGCCCGGAAATACCGAACGCGGTTCCATTATTCGGCCGGTTCGTTGAAAGGTTCTGCGGCAATGATTTCGTCGTCGTCCCGGCGGCGGATGCTGTCCTCCGGAACGAAGCGTCCATAACAGCCGATGGTGAGTGTCTCGGTGGCAGCATCGTAGATCACGCGGTTGTCGTCGTCGGCGCCGAGCCAAAGACGGTGGCGGCGCAGCGCGATGATGCCGTCCTGTACGAGGCGTTTGTAGCAGAGCGCGTGGTCGAAAACGAGGATGCGCCACATGCCCTCGCCGATGCGGCGTATCGAAGCCGAGAGGTTGTTTTCCGCCGAGAGCCACGCTCCGCAGATACGGTCGGCGTCGAGTTGTTCCCGAAGGTCCGCCAAGGTGCGGATAACTTCGGTGCGGGTTCTGATCTCCTGCTGAAGGGCCGCTACGGCCGACGCAGGCGTCGATTGGTTACTGTTCATTGTTTTTGAGTTTTGAGGTTCGTTTGAAAGCGCCGCCCGGCATGAGGAGCAGTGCATCGGCCGGGGGCGTGTAAAAGAGATCGACCCGGCATCCGCCGTAGGCCGTATAATAGACGCAATCCTTGTAGTGCAGAGCATGCGTTTCGGACGTGCCGCGGCGCGTGATGGTGATGCGGAATTTATCACCGCACGGCTCGATCACCAGCCGCGAGTCGTCGAGCGTCGAATGCCATGCTCCGCACAGGGGACGGATTTTGCGGTATTCGTAATCGTAGAAGAGGCGGAAAGCTCCGAGCACGGCGGTAAACGTCAGCAGGATGCCGGCGCATATCCAAAACATCTGTTTCACGACAGGACGAGTTAAGATTCGGTTTCCGTTTCGCGTTCGCGTGCCAGCTGGCGGATGGCGGCCTCGATGTCGCCGCCGAGCTTCCCGGCAAGCTCCATCACCTGCATCTTTTCCGACTCCTCAGTGGTGTAGGTCAAATATTCTTCGACCGATGTTTCCGTGGCATAGACCGCCGACTGTATGCCTCCGAGTCCGATCCATACCTCTTTATAGCGGCGTTTGGGATCGTTCGAGAGGTTGATCGAGAGAATCTGCGCCCGCTCCTTGTCCGTCAGACCCAGCAGACGTTGTATGCCGTCGAACTTCGAGAGGTACTTGCGCTGGTCCAACAGGATTTTGCAGTCGGCGTTGTTGATGATTGACTCCTTGACGATGGGCGACGAGATGATGTCGTCCACCTCCTGCGTCACCACGACCGCCTCGCCGAAATACTTGCGAACGGTTTTATGTAGGCTAAGCACCCGGCGCCTTACCGTATTTCTACGGCAGGTTTCCAAGAACTCGCCCCCGAACCGGACTTACACCTCTCGGCGTATCCGGCTCTCCACTAATTTTTTTTTCAGTCTAAACTTTTCCCAGATGCCGCAGCCTGTGGCAACTCGGACACAACGCAATGGTCTTGCGTTTTCGGGCTGACATGAGCCGTTTCCAACTCTCTTTCCCTTTCAGGTCTTTGAGGTTGCGGACATGGTGCATAATCAGCTTGCCCGTTGCCCCACACAATTCGCATTTTTCCGCTTTGAGCCTGTCCGTCAAATTGGTTCGGCTCACGTCTGCAATAGAGTACGGTTCGATGTCGCAGCTTCCGTTGAACGCCGTTGTCCGGCGTTTGAAACTTGTCTTGTAAAAGGTTCGGGACTTGATTACCCCTTTCTGCTCGTACTTTACGGTGAACAGTTTGTTGAGACGGTACTTTTTGTTGATTTTTCGTACCGTGCTCCTATATTTGCCCGCAAATGTTTTATACATGCTGTACTCCATGATATATCTGAAGTTGTGCAGTACGACGCAGTTGTTGGCGATCAGGTAATAGTTGCAAAATCCCACTGTTTCCCGATTGTATCGGTCGAGGATTTCAAGATCGTCGTTGAATATCAATCCTGAACGGCATTTGGGTTTCCAAATCTCTTTCCCGTTGCGGAGCTTGATTTCCATAGCTCCGTATTCCAGAAGTTTGTCCCGCAGCGT
>CDZG01045641.1_pt1 | contig 31036 bp, 27 predicted proteins | sample 557741 | NCBI WGS metagenome assembly CDZG01 (sample SAMEA3182086, study PRJEB8094) | gut metagenome | biome: human; feature: gut; material: Stool; isolation source: human stools | place: Canada | collected 2013-01-21
GCGTCGACGGCTTTTTCGGCTTCGGACTGGATGGCCTTGGCGGCCTGCTTGGTCATGCGGTAGGCGTCGCTGTTTTTCGGCAGCATCATCGCCCCGAGCGCGCCGACGGCGACGCCCGCGCCCATGGTCAGGAAAAAGCTCTTTACGGTCATGGCGGGCCTCCGTCAGCGCGCGGCGGAGCCGGTGGTGCTGCTAGTGGCGGTACGGCCTGCAGCAGACGTGCCCGTGCCGGTCTGGCCGTTGGCGTAGTTATTATAGCCATTGGAACCGGTGTAGCTGTTATAGCCGGTATAACCGTTATAGCCGGGAGCATAGGTGCCGTTGTACATGCCGCTGTAGCCGTTTGTGCCGTTGACGTAGCCGTTGCGGGTGGTCGAGACATTGGAATAGCCGTCATACGGCTGCGTCGCCGCGCAGGCGGTCAGCATCACGGCGAGCATCAGCACTGCAAGCAGCAAAAGTAAGCCTTTTTTCATGAAAAATTCCTCCTTATCTGCGAATCTGTTCGCTGCCGCTAGTATCTGCACGCGAAGCGGGCGGTATGCTGTGAGTTTTTTACAGCGCAGGAAAGCGCACAAAACGGCAAAAATCGATAAAAACGTATTGAAAGTTTTCATTTATATTGTATAATGAAAAAAGATCAAAATGAGAAGGAGAACGCTCATGAAAAAGCTGTCCATCAAAAAAGGCGTGCAGTGCATGGCCTGTCTGGAGTGCGTCCGCGCCTGCTCCAACGCTTACTATAAGGAATTCCACCCCGACAAGGCCGCGCTGAAGATCGTCCAGCGGAACGACACGGTCAAGCCCATGGTCTGCGTCCAGTGCGGCAAGTGCGCCGCAGCCTGTCCCTCCGGCGCCATCACCCAGAACCCGAAGGGCGTCTGGATGATCAGCCGCAAGCTCTGCACCGGCTGCGGCAAGTGCGTCGAGGCCTGTCCCTTCGGCCTGATCGTCAAGGACGAAAACACCCCATATTCCAGCAAGTGCACCGCCTGCGGCATCTGCGTCAAGGCATGTCCCATGGAGCTGCTGGAGATCGTGGAGAAATAAGCAGCAGAAACATAAGCCCCTCTGCCGTCCGGCAGAGGGGCTTTTCGTATGAGATGGGGACTCAGGCGGCCTTTTTCCGCTCGATCGCGCGGATCAGGAACAGCGCGCCGAGCAGCAGCACGATGCCGACTGCCCAGGTGACGAACACGTTCTGCACGAAGCCCGCGACAATGAAGCCGACGAAGCTGACGATGGCGACCGTGACGGCGTACGGCAGCTGGGTCGTGACGTGGTTCAGATGCTCGCACTGCGCACCGGCCGAGGCCATGATGGTCGTGTCGGAGATAGGAGAGCAGTGGTCGCCGCAGACCGCGCCCGCGCAGCACGCGGAGATGCCGATGATGAGCAGATTGCTGTCGGCAGGGAAGACGGCGGTGACGATCGGGATCAGGATGCCGAACGTGCCCCAGCTCGTGCCGGAGGCGAAGGCGAGAATGCAGGCCACGACGAAGATGACCGCGGGCAGCATGCTGTAGAGGCTCTTGGAGGCGGCGAACATCAGGTCGTGGACGTACACGTCCGCGCCGAGGGAGTTGATCATGGTCTTCAGCGAGACGGCGAGCGTCAGGATGATGATCGGCGGGACCATGGCGATGAAGCCCTTGGGGATGCATTCCATCGCTTCCTTGAAGGACAGGACCTTGCGCGCGACGAGGTAGATGACCGTCAGCACGAGCGCGATCAGACCGCCCCAGGGCAGGCCGATGAACGCGTCGGTGTTGCCGAAGGCACTGATGAAATCGCCCGCGCAGTCCGTGCCGCCCCAGGCGTCGACGCCGAAGAAGCCGCCGACATAGATCATGCCGACCGTGCAGGTGATGATCAGCACGAGGACCGGCAGGATCAGATCGATCACGCGGCCGTTGGGGTTCGCCTTTTCGTCATCTTCGCTGGCCAGCGCGGCCAGATCGCCCTTGGCAGCCCGGTCTTCAAACTGGCGCATGGGGCCGTAGTCGAACTTCATGGCGACGAGCGCGAGGATGAAGACGAAGGTCAGGATGGAATAGAGGTTGTAGGGGATAGCCTTGACGAACAGCTCGATGCCGCTCATGCCGGTATCGAGGTCCGCCGCCGTGGTGGAGACCGCCGCCGCCCAGGACGAGATCGGCGCGATCATGCACACGGGCGCGGCCGTGGCGTCGATGAGGTAGGCCAGCTTCGGGCGGGAGATCTTGTGGTTGTCGGTGACCGGGCGCATGACGGAGCCGACGGTCAGGCAGTTGAAATAGTCGTCGATGAAAATGAGCACACCGAGCACGAACGTGGCCAGCTGCGCGCCGACGCGCGTTTTGATGTGCGTCTCGGCCCAGCGGCCGAAGGCGGCGGAGCCGCCCGCCGCGTTGACCAGCGCGACGATGATGCCCAGCAGCACGAGGAACAGGAAGATGCCCGCGTTGCCGGAGATGGCGGCGATGAGGCCGTCATTGACAATGGTGTCGAGCGTCGCCACGGGCGCGAAGCCGCAGGTGAACAGACCGCCCACCAGCACGCCGATGAACAGCGCGCTGTACGCTTCCTTGGTGATGAGCGCGAGAATGATCGCAATGACCGGCGGCAGCAGCGACCAGGCCGTGTTGGCCAGCGACGCGCCGTTCGCGCATTCGACGGCGGCCACGACCAGCGCCGCCGCAAGGGCGAGCAAGACGACGACCGTCAGAACGGTTTTCCAGGTGTTCTTTTTCATGGATGTCACTCCCAAATAAAAATGCGTCATGATCCCATCATGACGCAAACAAAACATCCCTGTTTGTGCATGACAGCTCTCCACGGAGGCAAGCCTCCTGTGACAGTCCGCAGGATCTTCTCCTGCGTCCCAGGTACCGGCGCTGCGGGAACGGCGCTGGCCCTTCGGCGGCTTCCCCTTTCAGACGCCCGGTCCCCGCCGGGTACGCGCCCTACTGATGTCAGCCGCAGCCTCTCTCATAACGTGTTTTATTATACCGGCGCGTGCGGAAATGTCAAGAATAAATATGAACTTTTTTTGAATAAATATAATTTTGACGAATCGTGGCAGATCCTGCGGGCGGCGCATACGATGAAGCGGGAGGAGATGACCATGTTTTCCTATCTCTTTACGTTCCGCAGCCAGACGGCGGCGCAGTCCGGCAGGCGGATCCTGTATGAATCGGGCCTGCGGGCCCAGCTGCGCCGCGCGCCGCCGGAGATCTCCGGCCTCGGCTGCACGTGGGCGCTGTATGTGGACGGCGCGGACGGCGTCCACGCCGCGCAGCTGCTGCGCGCGTGGAACAGCCCGGTTTCCGGCGCGTACCGGATGCACCCGAACGGGTATCTGGAGGAGGCGGCGCTGTGATCTATCTTGACGCCGGAGCCACCACGCTCCAGAAGCCGCCGATGGTGGCCTACCATATGCAGAGCGCCCTGCGCCGCATGGCTACGCCCGGCCGCGGGGCCTACGCGCCCGCCATGCGGGCCGCGGACGCCGTCTATGACTGCCGCGTGCTCGCGGCAGAGCTGTTTGGAGCCCAGCCGGAGCAGGTCGTGTTCACCATGAACGCTACACACGCGCTCAATCTTGCAATCAAGACGCTGGTGCGGCCCGGCGGCCGCGCTGTGATCTCCGGCTTTGAGCACAACGCGGTCGTCCGCCCCCTGCACCATATCGGGGCGGAGACGATCGTCGTCGGACGCAGGCTGTTTGACCCGGCGGATACCCTCGCCGCCTTTGAAGCCGCCGTCACGCCCGATACGCAGGCCGTGATCTGCACGCATGTGTCGAATGTCTTCGGCTATATCCTGCCGCTGGAGGAAATCGCGGCGCTCTGCCGCGCGCGGCGGGTGCCGCTGATCGTCGACGCGTCGCAGTCGGCGGGGCTGCTGCCGGTCAGTCTGGAAGCACTTGGCGCGGCCTTCGTCTGCATGCCGGGACATAAGGCGCTCTACGGCCCGCAGGGGACCGGCCTCCTGCTCTGCGGCCGGACGCCCGACACGCTTCTGGAGGGCGGCAGCGGCAGCGCCTCGCGCCTGCCCGACATGCCGCAGGAGCTGCCGGACCACGCCGAGGCCGGGACGCAGAACGTCTGCGGCATCTGCGGTCTTGCCGCGGGACTGCGTTTCGTGCGCCAGCAGGGGCCGGAGCGGCTGCTTGCCCATGAGGCCGGGCTGCGCGCGCAGCTCGCGGCCGGGCTGCAGGGGCTTGACGGCGTGCATGTTTATACGGGAGAGGGGCAGAGCGGCACGCTCTCGGTCCGCGCGGAGACGATGGACTGCGAGACGCTGGCGGCCCGGCTCGCGGAGCACGGCGTCTGCACCCGCGCCGGCCTCCACTGCGCCCCCCTGGCCCACGAGTCCGCCGGTACCCTCACCACCGGCACCCTCCGCCTCACCCCCTCCGCCTTCAACACGACACGCGAGATCGACCAGACCATCCGGATCCTGCGGAAGATCCTGACAACGAAAGGCTCCCTCTGACGAGGGAGCCTTTGGGCTTTGCGCCCGCCCATGGCTTCCCCTGGGGGATGTGCACCACCCAAGGCTCCCCTCCCAGGGGAGCTGTCAGCCGCAGGCTGACTGAGAGGTCGTCGCAAATTTGCAGCAACCTCTCCGTCCCGGCTACCGCCGTGCCACCTTCCCCTCATAGGGGAAGGCACCAGGATACGCCGCACCAAAGGCTCCCCTTGCAGGGGAGCTGGCGCCGCAGGCGACTGAGAGGTTGTCTCTTCCCGGCACGACCTCTCCGTCCCGGCTTCGCCGAGCCACCTCCCCTGGGAGGGGAGGCTTTGAATCTGCGCCCCATCTCCACGCTCCTCGCATTCTATGATTGCATTTCCCGCAGAAAAATGCTAAAATACCATGATAGAATAAATTGGAGAGGTATCCGCGTGTATCTGAAATCATTGGAGATCCAGGGCTTCAAGTCCTTCCCGGACAAGACGCTTCTGCAGTTCGGCAGCGACTGTACCGCCATCGTCGGGCCGAACGGCAGCGGAAAATCGAATATATCCGACGCCATCAGCTGGGTCCTAGGCGAGCAGAGCACCCGCGCCCTGCGCGGCGCGAAGATGGAAGACGTCATCTTCGGCGGCACCGCCAAGCGCCCCGCCGTCGGCTACGCCGAGGCCACCCTCGTCCTCGACAACTCCGACGCCAGCCTTCGCATCGAGACCCCCGAGGTCATGATCACCCGCCGCTATTTCCGCTCCGGCGAGAGCGAATACTATATCAACAAGCAGCTTGCCCGCCTCAAGGACATCAACGAGCTGTTCATGGACACCGGTCTTGGCCGAGAGGGCTATTCCAACATCGGCCAGGGCCGCATCGACGAGATCCTCGCCCTCAAATCGACCGACCGCCGCGAAATTTTCGAGGAAGCCGCCGGCATCTCCAAATTCCGCCACCGCAAGGAGGATACCGAGCGCCGTCTGGCCAACACCGAGGACAACCTTCTGCGCATCGGCGACAAGATTTCCGAGCTGGAGCTGCAGGTCGGCCCCCTGAAGGAGCAGGCGGAAAAGGCGCAGAAATATCTGACGCTCCGCGGCGAGCTCCGTGGGCTCGAGGTCACCGTCTGGCTCGAAAACCTCAAAAAGATCGCCGAGACTGCCCGCAAGGCCGAGACCGACTACGCCTCCGCCGCCTTCATCCTCGAGCAGGCACACGACGAGCTGACCACTCTCTACAGCCGCTCCGAGCAGCTGAGCCTGCAGTATAACCAGCAGACCCTCCAGCTCGACCACCAGCGCGAGACCATCGGCCAGCTCGAGACCGCCCGCCAGCAGACCCAGAACGATATCACCCTCCTGCAGTCCGAGATCCAGCACCACCGCACCAACATCGCCCGCGTGCAGCAGGAGCTGCAGGACCAGCAGACCCGCAGCGGCGGCATCGCCGGGCAGATCGCGGCCGAGCAGGAGAAGATCGCGGCAAATGATCAGGAGCTTTCCGAGGCCGAACAGGCTCTCGCGCAGGCGCAGACGCAGGCGGACGCCCTCTCCGGCGAAGCTGCCGCGGCAGGCCAGAAGCTGACCGCCCTGCACGCCCAGCAGGCGCTTTTGCAGACGCAGAGCGCCTCCACCCAGGCGCAGATCGCCTCCATGGAGGCTTCCATGGAAGAGGTGCAGGCCCGCAAAGCCGTCCTCGAAGAGGACCTGACCGCCGCCCGCGCCCGCAAAGCCCAGATCGCCGACCAGCAGTCCGCCTGCAAAAAGAGCCTTGCCCAGGCGCAGGAGGACGCGCAGAGCGCGAAAAACACCATCGCCGGCTACGAGCTCCGGCTCAGGACCCGACAGGACAAGCGCGACGCCCTGCAGAAGCAGGCGAGCGCCGCCGGCGTCCAGCTCGATACCCTCGATTCCAAGATCCGCATGCTGCAGGAGCTTGAGCGCGACTATGAGGGCTTTTCCAAGGCCGTCCGCCTCGTCATGCAGGACGCGGGCGCCGGACGCCTGCGCGGCGTCCACGGCCCGGTCTCCAAGCTCATCCGCGTCGAAGACCGCTATACCACCGCCATCGAGACCGCGCTCGGCGCGGCCATGCAGAATATCGTCGTCTCCTCCGAGGAAGACGGAAAAGCCGCCATCCAGATGCTCAAGCGCCGCGACGGCGGCCGCGCGACCTTCCTGCCCCTCACCACCATCCGGCCCCAGACGCTGCAGGATACCGTCTGCCAGCGCCAGCCGGGCTTCATCGCCATCGCCTCCAGTCTCGTTTCCTGCGACGCGCAGTACCGCGCCGTCGTGGAAAACGCCCTCGGCCGCACCGTCATCTGCGACACGCTCGACCACGCCGTGCCCATGGCCCGCGCGAGCGGCAGCCGCGTGCGCATCGTCACGCTCGACGGGCAGGTCATGAACGCGGGCGGCAGCATGACCGGCGGCTCCGCCGCCAAAAGCGCGGGCGTGCTGACCCGCGCCAATACGCTCTCGCGCCTCGAGGAAGAACGCAAAGCGCTCGCCGCCAGCGCCGAGACCCTTCGCCAGCAGGCAGCCGAGGCCGCCTCGCTCGCCGCGAAGACCGAGTTTGAGATCACCGCCGTCCAGGGCCGCCTCCGCGAAGCGGAGGACGAGGTCCTGCGCCGCACCGAGGAAGCCAAGCAGGTCCAGCTCCTGGCCGCGACGGTCGAGGAAAACCTGCAGAATCTCGAAGTCGAGTTCACCCGCCTCACCACCCGCACCGGCGGCGAGGAAGGCAAGCTCCAGACCCTCAAGGACCAGCTGCGGCAGCAGACGGATGCCCAGTCCGCCCTTGCGCAGCAGGAAGCGGCGCTCGACGCGGAGCAGTCCTCCATTTCCGCCCGCCAGCAGCAGTCCGCGGACGAGATGACCCGCCTGCGCCTGCAGGCCGCCGCCATCGAGGCGGCCCGCAGCGCCTCCGAGACCACCATCGCCCAGCTGCAGGCCCTCAGCGAGGCCATGCAGGGCGACGTGACCCAGAAAACGAACCTGATCGCCGAATACGAGGCGCAGATCGCCGCGCTCGAGGCGCAGATCGAAGAAAAGACCACCGCGCTCGCGGCGGGCGAGCGCGAGCTGGACGAGGCTCAGCAGACGCTCAAAGCCGCCGTCGACGCCCGCGCCCAGCTCGAGGCCAAACGCAACCAGACCGAAAAGCAGGCGCAGGAGAAAAACCAGTCCATCCTCCAGCTCGAACGCGAAACAGCCCGTCTCGAGCAGAAAAAGGCCACCAGCGAGCTCGAGGAAAAGCAGATCGTCGACCGCCTCTGGGATTCCTACGAGCTGACGCCCGGCACCGCCGAAAAGGAGACCGTCGAGATCGAAAATCTCGCAGCCGCCAACAAGCGCATCGGCGAGGTCCGGCGGAAGATCTCCGCCCTCGGCACGCCGAACCTCGGCGCGATCGACGAATACGCCCGCGTGTCCGAGCGCTACGAATACCTCACCGCCCAGCGCGACGATGTACAGCACGCCAAATCGGAGCTGGAAACGATCGTCGCCTCCATCACGACCGAGATGACGGAGATCTTCGTGCGCGAGTTTGCCCGCATCGACGAGTATTTCGGCAAGACCTTCGCCGAGATGTTCGGCGGCGGCAAGGCCTCGCTCATTCTGGAAGATAAGTCCGCGCCGCTCGAATGCGGCATCGAGATCCGCGTCCAGCCGCCCGGCAAGCAGGTCAAGACCATCACGCTGCTCTCCGGCGGCGAGAAGGCCTTCGTCGCCATCGCGCTCTATTTCGCCATCCTCAAGGTCCGGCCCACGCCGTTCTGCATGCTCGACGAGATCGACGCCGCGCTGGACGACCGCAACGTCGAGCGCTTCGCCAGCTACCTCCATACCCTCAGCGATAAGACCCAGTTCATCGTCATCACCCACCGCCGCGGCACGATGGAAGCCGCCGACGTCCTCTACGGCGTCACCATGCAGGAGCAGGGCGTCTCCAAGATCCTCCGCCTGAGCCTCGACGAGCTCGCCAAACAGCTGGGCATCACGGCGTAAGACGGATATCACGTTCCAAAGCCTCCCCTCCCAGGGGAGGTGGCCCGGCGAAGCCGGGACGGAGAGGTCGTTTCAAATTTGCGACAACCTCTCAGTCAGCCTGCGGCTGACAGCATCCCTACCCCTTTTGTCCCTTCGGGACATTTCCCCCTGATAGGGGGAATCGGCCCCTGAAAGGGGAGCCTTGGGCTTTGCCTTTTCCACTGCCAAACCATCCAGAAAGGATTCAGATACATGGGATTTTTTGAAAAACTCAAGCAGGGGCTGAGCAAGACTGCCAGCTCCATCAGCAGCGTCTTCACCGCCAGCGAGCTGGACGACGACTTCTACGACGATCTGGAAGAGAGCCTCATCGTCTCCGACCTCGGCATGGACACCACCGAGACCGTCATGGACCGCCTGCGCCAGACCGTCCGCGAGCAGCACATCAAGACCGTCGACGAGGCCAAGATCGCCCTGCGCGCCATCCTCGCCGACATGCTGAACGTCGGCGACTCCGGCCTGCGGCTCGACACGAAGCCGTCGGTCATCCTCGTCATCGGCGTCAACGGCGTCGGCAAGACCACCACCATCGGCAAGCTCGCGCACCAGCTGCGCGACCAGGGCAAAAAGGTCCTCCTGTGCGCGGGCGACACCTTCCGCGCCGCCGCGGCCGACCAGCTCGAGATCTGGTCGGAGCGCGCCCACTGCGACATCATCCGCCAGCACGAGGGCGCCGACCCCGCCTCCGTCGTCTATGACGCCATCGCCGCGGCCAAGGCCCGCGGCAGCGACGTCATCATCTGCGATACCGCCGGCCGTCTGCACAACAAGCAGAACCTCATGAACGAGCTGAACAAGATCTCCCGCATCCTGGACCGCGAGCTGCCGAACGCCAGCAAAGAGGTCCTGCTCGTCCTCGACGGCACGACCGGCCAGAACGGCCTCCTGCAGGCCAAACAGTTCCAGGAGTGCGCGGGCGTCACCGGCATGGTGCTGACCAAGCTCGACGGCACGGCCAAGGGCGGCGTCGTCATCGCCGTGGCGCAGGCGCTGCAGATCCCGGTCAAATTCATCGGCGTCGGCGAGCAGATCGACGATCTCATGCCCTTTGACGCGAAAAGCTTCGCGGAGGCGCTCATATGAAAGTGATCCTGGCCAGCAAAAATCAGCATAAGCTCACCGAGCTCTCGGCGATCTTGTCCGGGCTCGGCTTTGAGATCGCGCTCGAGTCCGAATACGGCCTCGATATCGACGTCGACGAGACCGGCACGACCTTTGAGGAAAATTCTCTTCTCAAGGCCGAGGCCGTCATGAAGGCCAGCGGCCTGCCCGTCCTGGCCGACGATTCCGGCCTCATGGTCGATAGCCTGGACGGCGCACCGGGCGTCTATTCCGCCCGCTACGGCCACAAAAACTCCGATGCCGAGCGCATCGACTATCTGCTTGCAAACCTGAAGGACGTTCCGGCGGGCAGCCGCGCGGCGAAGTTCGTCTGCGTCATCACCTGCCTGTGGCCGGATGGCCGGAAGATCGTCGCCCGCGGCGAATGCCCCGGCGAGATCCTCTTTGCTCCGCAGGGGACCGGCGGCTTCGGCTACGACCCGGTCTTCTTCCTGCCGGAGCTCGGCAAGACCTACGCCGAGCTCACCCCGGCGGAAAAGAACGCCATCTCGCACCGCGCACGGGCCCTGCAGGCCTTCTGCAGAATCTATCAGGAGGAATTGGAACATGATGACAAGTAAAGAACGCGCCGCGCTGCGCGCGCAGGCCAATCCGCTGGAGGTCACCCTGATCGTCGGCAAGAGCGGCATTTCCCAGACCCTTCTGGACGAGGCCGTCATCCTGCTCGACAGCCACGAGCTCGTCAAGGGCCGCGTCCTCGAGACCGCCGGACTCACCGCCCGCGAAGCGTCCGACATGCTCTGCGAAGCGCTCGGCGCTGAGGGCATCGCCTGCGTCGGCACGAAGTTCGTGATCTGGCGCAAGTCGGAAAAGCTCGCGCAGGAAAAGAAAAAGGCCGCGGCCAGAAAGCCCGCCAAAAAGAAGCCCTCCGGCAACGACAACCCCGTCAAGGCCGGCCTGCGCGCCCGCAAGCAGGCGGCCGAGCAGCAGCGCAAGCAGCGCAAGCAGTACTTCCACGACAAGGCGGTCGCCGCCGCGATCGAGCGCAGCCGCCAGCAGAAGGAAGAACAGGATTAACAACGTGCAGGGGAGGAGCTGGATATGAGACGGATCGGCATTTACGGCGGCAGCTTCAATCCGCCGCATCTGGGCCACGTGCTGGCGGCGCGGAACGCGCGCGCGCTTCTGCAGCTGGGCGAGATCCTTTTCATCCCGGCGGCCATCCCGCCGCATAAGGCCGTGGCCGGCGGCTCGCCGGACGGCGAAACGCGCCTCGCGCTCACCGAGCTCGCCATTGCGGGCGAGCCCGGCATGTCCGTCAGCCGCATCGAGCTTGACCGCCCCGGCCCGAGCTATACCGTGGATACGCTGCGCGCGCTCCGGGAAAGCTATGGGCAGGACGAGCTGTTTCTGCTCATGGGGACCGACATGTTCCTCTCCTTCTTCCAGTGGCGCGAGCCGGAGACCATCGCAAAATTAGCGACGCCTGTCTGCATGGCCCGCGTGCGCGTCGATGCCGCGCTTTCCGCTGCCCTTCAGCAGCAATCGCAGGCCGTTGAGACCGCCTTCGGCGTCCGTCCCATCGTCCTGCAGAACGAGTGTCTGGAGATCTCCTCCACCGAGGCCCGGCGGCTGCTCTTCTTCGGCATCGCGGACGGGCTTCTGCACCCGGACGTGCTGGCGAAGATCGAGCGGGAAAAGCTCTACGGCGTGGGCGGCGACTACCGCAGCCTGCCGTTTGAGGACCTGTGCCGCGTCAGCCTCTCCCTCCATAAGGAAAAGCGCCGCGCACACACGCAGGGCGTATCCGACACAGCCGTGCAGCTCGCGCAGAAATACGGCGCAGACACGCAGCTGGCCGCCCGCGCGGGCATCCTCCACGACGTCACCAAGGCGCTCACGCCCGGCGAGCAGCAAGCGCTCATCGGCCGCTGGCAGCTGCCCGTGACAGAGTTTGAGCGCGCAAATCCGCAGCTCCTGCACGCCAAGACCGGCGCGGCGGCCGCCCAGAGCATCTTCGGCGAAAGCGACGCCGTTGTCAGCGCCATCAAGTACCATACGACCGGGAAGCCCGATATGACGGCGCTCGAAAAGATCATCTATCTGGCCGACATGATCGAGCCGAACCGCACCTATCCCGGCGTGGACGCCATCCGCGAAGCCGCGGCGCGCGATCTCGACGCGGGTGTGCTGCTCGCGCTCGAGCGGACCATCGCCTTTTTGCAGGAAGAGCGGGCGGCCGTGTGCGAGACTTCCATCCACGCGCGTGACTGGCTCCTGCAAGCCCGAAAGGAACTCTGAATGAAATTGTTTGGCAATCGCCGCCGCGCAGCCCATGCCGCGCCGCGGCAGAAGCTCCCGCGCGGCACGCGGGCGGCGATCATCGCCGTGTGTGTCGTGCTGGCGCTGACGGGCGGTGTGTTCGCCGCCTGGAAGCTGCTCGTAAAGCCCGTGCAGCGCCCCAGCCTCTCCCAGCCGGATCCGGAGCCGGTATCCGAGCCGGACGTGGCCGAACCCTCCGTCATCCGTGTCACGCCGCATGAGACGGAGCAGCCGGAGGAGGAACCCGGGCCGGACGTCCCCACCGAGCAGCCCAAGGCCCTGCAGGACGGCGTCTACAACATCCTCATCTGCGGCACCGACGACGACGGTACCCGCACCGACACCATCATCATCGCCCATCTCGACGCGAACGACCATACGGTCGCGCTCCTGTCCATCCCGCGCGACACGCCGGTCGCGACCGGCGGCGGGGGACTCATGAAGATCAACTCCGTCTACGCAGGCGGCGGCAAGAACGGCATGGAGCGCCTGGCCGCCCGGCTCAAAGACCTGCTTGGCTTCCCAGTTGACGGCTATGTGCTCGTGGACCTCGAGGCGTTCCAAAAGACCGTCGACCTTGTCGGCGGCGTCGAATTCGACGTGCCGATGGACATGAACTACGAAGACCCCTCGCAAAACCTCTATATCCACCTGCAGAAGGGGCTGCAGACGCTTGACGGTGAACAGGCCATGGGCCTCGTCCGCTTCCGCAAGGGCTACGCCACGCAGGACATCCAGCGCACCCAGACCCAGCAGCAGTTCCTCAAGGCACTGGCCAAGCAGTGCCTGTCCGTCAGCAGCCTGACGAAGCTCAGGGAATTCGCGGATATCTTCTCCCAATACGTCACCACGAACCTCACGACCGGCAACATGGTCTGGTTCGGCAAGGAACTGCTCAGCTGCGATTTTGACAATATGAAGACCTACACCGCCGAGGGCGAGGGCGCGATGATCAATGGTGCGTCCTATTACCCCCTCTACGCCGGAAAGCTGCTGAGCGTCGTGAACGAAGCCTTCAACCCCTACGATACGCCCATCAGCGCCGGGAGCCTGACCGTCATCACGCCGGAGACGGCCTATTCCTACCAGAAGCAGGCCGACCCCGCCCCGGAGATCCCCGAAACGCCGGAAACCACCGAAGCCCCCGACGAGACCCCGGACCTTCCCGCGGAAGACCCTGCGGAGGTCCCCACCGACCCCGTACAACCCGAACAGCCGCTCCCGGACGACCCCTTCGCGGGCGACGCGCTCTGGGAAGACACCGATCCTGAAGAATAGAAAGGAAGCAAACTATGCTCAGTGCAAAAGAAGTCGCCGCGCGCGCGGCAAAGGCGCTCGACGCCAAGATGGGCGAGGACATCCGCCTCATCGGCATCACCGATATCTCGACCCTCGCCGATTATTTCCTCATCTGCACCGCCACCAGCTCCACCCACGTCAAGACGCTCTGCGACGCCGTCGAAGAGACCATGGACGAAGCCGGCGAGCCGATGCTCTCCCGCGAGGGCCATCGCGGCGGCACGTGGGTGCTCATGGACTTCGGCAGTCTCGTCGTCCACGTCTTCACGGCCGAGGCCCGGAAGTTCTACGACCTCGAACGCCTCTGGCAGGACGGCCATCAGGTGAATCTTTCGTCCGTCCTGGGCGAAAACGCTTGACAAATCCGCGAAAAGTAGTACAATAACCCGGTAAAAGGCAAAGAAGGGGAATGCCCCGCGCGAATTTCTCAGAGACCCGGCGGCCGGTGCGAGCCGGGAAGGATGCGCGGACGGCTCTCGCCCCGGAGCCGCTGTTCCGAACCGCAGTAAGAACAGACGGATGGCCGCGTTAGAGGCCGCTTGAGGGCTGCGTCTGCAGCCGAAGCAGGGTGGTACCGCGTAGTTTACGCCCCTGACCGGATGGTCAGGGGCGTTTTTAACGTCAGAATTATCAGACAAAGGAGTTTGTTATGAAATACGATTTTGCAGCCATCGAGAAGAAATGGCAGGAAAAGTGGGAGCAGACCAAGCCCTACGCCGCTGTCACCGGCGACAAAAAGCCCAAGTTCTACGGCCTTATCGAGTTCCCGTACCCCTCGGCCGCGGGCCTGCACGTCGGCCATCCGCGCCCGTTCACCGCGATGGACATCATCTGCCGCAAAAAGCGGATGCAGGGCTATAATGTCCTGAACCCGATCGGCTTCGACGCTTTCGGCCTGCCGACGGAGAACTTCGCCATCAAGAACCACATCCATCCTGCCATCGTCACCAAGCGGAACATCGAAAACTTCACCCGCCAGCTCAAAATGCTCGGCTACAGCTTCGACTGGGACCGCGTCGTCGACACCACCGACCCCGAGTACTACAAGTGGACGCAGTGGATCTTCCTGCAGATGTACAAGCACGGCCTGGCCTACAAGACCACCATGCCCGTCAACTGGTGCACGAGCTGCAAATGCGTCCTGGCCAACGAAGAGGTCGTCGAGGGCGTGTGCGAGCGCTGCGGCGCGCCGGTCATCCGCAAGGAAAAGAGCCAGTGGATGCTCCGTATCACCAAATACGCCGACCGTCTGATCGACGATCTGGACGATTTGGATTACATCGAGCGCGTCAAGACCCAGCAGCGCAACTGGATCGGCCGCTCCACCGGCACCGAGGTCACCTTCCACACCAACACCGAAGACGATATCACCGTCTACACCACCCGTGTCGACACCCTCTTCGGCGTGACCTATACCGTCATCTCGCCCGAGCATCCGCTGCTCGCCAAGTGGAAGGACAAGATCGCCAACTGGGCCGACGTCGAGGCCTACAAAGAGGCTGCCGCCCGCAAGTCCGACTTTGAGCGCGGCGAACTGAACAAGGACAAGACCGGCGTCCGCCTCGAGGGCATCGAGGTCACGAACCCCGCCACCGGCAAGGTCGTGCCCATGTTCGTCTCCGACTACGTCCTCATGAGCTACGGCACCGGCATCGTCATGGGCGTGCCCGGCCACGACCAGAGAGACTGGGACTTCGCCACGAAGTTCGGCCTGCCCATCGTCGAGGTCGTCAAGGGCGGCGACATCACCAAGGGCGCCTTCACCCTCAAGGACGATACCGGCATCATGGTCAACTCCGGCTTCCTGGACGGCATGACCGTCAAAGAGGCCATCCCCGCCATGAAGCAGTATGCCATCGACCAGGGCTGGGGCCACGAAAAGGTCAACTACAAGCTGCGCGACTGGGTCTTCTCCCGCCAGCGCTACTGGGGCGAGCCCATCCCGATGGTCTCCTGCCCGAAGTGCGGCTGGGTGCCGGTCCCCGAGGATCAGCTGCCCGTCGTTCTGCCGCAGGTCGAGAGCTATGAGCCGACCGACGACGGCGAAAGCCCCCTGTCCAAGATGACCGACTGGGTCAATACCACCTGCCCGTGCTGCGGCGGCCCCGCCAAGCGCGAGACCGATACCATGCCGCAGTGGGCCGGCTCCAGCTGGTATTTCCTGCGCTATATGGACCCGCACGACGATCAGGCGCCTGTCTCCAAGGAAGCCGAGCAGTACTGGGGCCCCGTCGACTGGTACAACGGCGGCATGGAGCATACCACGCTCCACCTGCTCTACTCCCGTTTCTGGCATAAGTTCCTCTACGACATCGGCGTTGTCCACACCAAGGAGCCGTATGCCAAGCGCACGAGCCACGGCATGATCCTCGGCCAGAACCCGCACTACGTCGGCAACGTCTCCACTGAGGCCGAGAAGCAGGCCCTCATCGAGAAATACGGCAATCAGGCCCTGCGCCCGGCCGTCAAGATGTCCAAGTCCCTCGGCAACGTCGTCAACCCCGACGATGTCGTCAAGGCCTACGGCGCGGACACCATGCGCCTGTATATCATGTTCATCGGCGACTTTGAAAAGGTCGCCACCTGGTCCGACGAGGCCGTCAAGGGCTCCAAGCGCTTCCTTGACCGCTGCTGGAACCTCATGGACATGGCCTCCGACTCCGAAGCACTCAGCGAAAAGAACGAGGCCATCATCCACAAGACCATCCGCAAGGTCACGCAGGACATTGACGAGCTCAAGATGAACACCGCCATCGCCGCCCTCATGACCATGGTCAACGAGTTCTACGCCAACGGCCTGACGAAGGGCGACCTCAAGATGCTCATGCTCATGCTCAGCCCCTTCGCCCCGCATATGGTCGAGGAGATGTGGGAGCTGACCGGCGAGGCCGCGAAGACCGGCACCATGGCCATGCAGCAGCCCTGGCCGGAATACGACGAGAGCAAGACCGTCGCCTCCCACGTCGAGATGGCTGTCCAGGTCCTCGGCAAGCTCAAGGGCACGATCAACGTCCCCGTCGACTCCGAGCAGGACTTCATCGTCGAGACCGCCAAGCAGAACGAGAAGGTCGCCCGCGCCATCGACGGCAAGACCATCGTCAAGGTCATCCTTGTCAAAAACAAGCTCGTGAACCTGATCGTAAAGTAAACAAAATTTTTGAAATTTGCCGGACAGGCGAAAAAAATGCTTGACTTTACAACGCCTGTTCACTATAATAATGAAGCCAATTATGTTGGCCCTGAAAGCAGCCTGGATTTAGCCGGCTGCATCGGAGGGAGGGAAAACAATGTCTGAAGTTCGCGTCAAGGAAGGCGAGTCCCTGGAGAATGCTCTCAAGCGGTTCAAGCGCAGCTGTGCAAAGGCCGGCGTCATCGCAGAGGTCAAGAAGAGAGAGCATTATGTCAGCCCCAGCCTGAAGCGTAAGCAGAAGTCTGAAGCTGCTCGCAAGAACAGAAAGAAGTTCTATTGATCCCTTCCCGGTTCATAAGACAAAAAACGCTCCGTGCACCCGCACGGAGCGTTTTTTATATCCATAGGCTCCCCTCCCAGGGGCCGATTCCCCCTATCAGGGGGAAATGTCCCGAAGGGACAAAAGGGGTAGGGATGCTGTCTGCGGAGCAGACTGAGAGATTGTCACAAATCCGGCTCAACCTCTCCGTCCCGGCTGCGCCGAGCCACCTCCCCTGGAAGGGGAGGCTTTGGGTGTGCGACGCTAAAGCAAAAAGCCTTCCCCGTCCGGGGAAGGCTTTTGTTTATCAAAATATCACGCCTGCAGCAGCAGCGACGCGAGGTCGGTCTCGCCCGCGGTGAAGGTGACCGTTTTGCCGTCGTGGGTCAGCACGAACGGAGCTTCGGACGCGTAGGCGGTGAGGTCGGCGGGGCGGAAGGCGGAGGTGGCGCTGGTCGTCACGAAGATGACTTTCTCCACGCTCTGCGCCGTCAGCGCCTGCGCTTCGTCTGCCGTGAGCGTCAGCCGCGCGTACGCCGCGTCCACCCGGATGGTCAGCACGTCGCCCTCCCGGGCCGCGGTATAAGAGACTGCGTTCCCGTCCTTGTCCGTCACGCTATAGACGGGCGCAGACGCGCCGGGCTGCGCATGATCGCCCGAAGGTTCGGGTTCGGTCTCCGGCTTGTTCTCAATGACCTTCTCCGGCGCATCCGTAGCCATATTCTTGCCGGGCGCGTAATACTCGAGCTTCCCGTTTTCCGTCAGCCCGGAAGTATCCGGCTCGACTTCGTCGCCGTTAGCCGTAGATAGGCTACCGCCGCCGCTGCCGCCGTTACCAATACCAGCGCCTGCACCAGCCCAATAATCGCTGTCACCGCCCTGTACCTTTACCTGTGCGTCACCGGAGATGGAGACGGAGAGATTACCTCCGCGGCCATTCCAACCGCCTCCAATGCCAGCGCCATTTGTGCCGCCCTTTGCGGTAACCTCGCCGCCGGTGATCGTAATGTCGGACGCACTCGACCAGTTGCCGCCGCCGATACCAGCGCCGCCGAAATCACCGCCTGTGGCAGTGACTTTACCGCCGGAGATAAGAATGCCGCTGGCGCTGTTTGGGCCGCTGTCGCGGCCGCCGCCGATCCCTGCGCCGCCGTTACCACCAGTTGCGATGATCTCACCGCCGGTGATCGTAATATTGCTGGCACTTTCATTCGCACCGCCGCCAATACCGGCACCGCCTCTTCCGCCGGTAGCTTCCAGCTTGCCAGCAGTGGTGTTACCGTCCTTGATCGTCAGATTTCCACTATTGTTCTTCTGCAGACCAGCAGCATCGGCAGCACTTTTCACCGAGTTGTTGCCGTCGAGTTCAATGGTCACATTGCCATCACCCGTGGTGCGGATTCCAGCCGTTTTTTCTTCGCGGCTGCTCGCGTCGATATTCACCCCGTCCAATGTGACGTTGGCCGTTGTTTTTTCTTCCGCGTCGATGGTGATCGTGTTGCTGGTCGACTTGCTGCTGTCCTTCTGCTTGATGACCGGGGCATCGTCTGCCTCTGTTGTATCGCCCTGCGACACAGTCTGACCATTTTCTGTGGCACGGATGGTGATGTCTCCCTCATCGATGTACCAGTCCCGGGCCAGGGCCGAGACCGGCAGGGAGACTGCCAGCAGCAGGGCGAGGGCGAGCGCGAAGAGTCGTCTTTTCATGCGGTTTCCTCCTGCGTCTGTATCCCGTACCCGGCGGGCAGACGGACGGGGATCGCACCGGGAGGTCCCCTCCCGGTGCAATGGGGTACCCCATTGCAGATAAGCTTGCATGCCAATTGCTTGGCTCTTGTGCCAAGCATATCAGATATCCGGCCAAATAGCAAGCCTTTTCTGAAAAATCGTGGGATTATTTTTTCACGCCGGCCCGCCGCCAAACTTCCCCAAAACTTTCTTCCGTCCCGGGCTTGCGCCGGGGGAGAAGATGGAGTATAATTTAGACTATCTATAAGTATCAGTGGGAGAATGACCCTATGGCTACGATCCGAGAATTCTTCCAGAATCTTCTGTATCAGGTCCCGGCGATCGGGATCACAGATATTGTCGATATCCTGGTCGTTTCTATCATCTTCTATTCGCTCCTGCGTCTGATCCGCTCGACCAGCGCGGCCCGCGTGGCCCGCGCGATCCTGCTTCTGCTCGCCATCACGCTGCTGACAGACGTTCTGAATCTCTATACATTAAACTGGCTGCTCAACAAGATCCTTGAGGTCGGCGCGATCGCCCTCATCATCGTCTTCCAGCCCGAGCTGCGCCGCGCGCTCGAGCGGGTCGGTGCGCAGCTGCATTTCCACCTGCTTTCCACCGAATCCGCCGCCTCGATCGAGCAGAGCGCCGTCAACGCCACCGTGCAGGCCTGCGAGATCATGTCGCGCGAGCGCGTCGGCGTGCTGCTCGTGTTCGAACGCGAGACGCCGCTCGACGAATACTTTAAAACCGGCACCATCGTCGACGCGCAGCTGTCCGAGCAGCTGCTGCGCAACCTGTTTTTCAAAAATTCCCCCCTGCATGACGGTGCGGTCATCGTCCGCGGCGGGCGCGTCGCGGCCGCGGGCTGCGTGATGCCCCTGAGCGACAATCCGCACCTGCCCGGCGACCTCGGCACGCGCCACCGCGCGGGCGTCGGCACCAGCGAGGTCTCCGACGCCGTGGTCGTCATCGTGTCGGAGGAAAACGGCACGATCTCCGTCGCCATCGGCGGCATGCTCAAGCGCCATCTGGCCCCCCAGACGCTGCAGAAGCTACTGTCCAACGAGCTGATCGCGGATGAGACCGAGAAGAAGTCTCTCTTCAAAAAGCTCGCAGCAAGCCTCACAAGGAAGGACGGTCCCAAATGAAAAGCAAACTCTTCTCCCTGATCGTCTCCGTCCTTGCGGCCATGTGCCTGTGGGTCTACGTCATGACCGTCGTCAATCCGGACGTCGATCTTGTCATCGGCAACATCCCCGTGACGTTCTCCGGCGCGGAGGTTTTGCAGGAGGACCACGGGCTGGTCATCACGGGGGATTATCAGGAGTTCGTCTCCGTGCATTTCTACGGCAAAAACGCTGATCTCAAGACGCTCGACCAGCATAAGGACGAGATCAAGGCCGTTGTCGACGTGTCCAAGGTGCGCAGCACCAAGGAATACACCATGACCTACGACATTACGCTCCCCAGCGCCGTCTCCGCCTCCTCCATCACCCGGGCGGACAAGACCCCCACCAGCATCACCTTCACCGTCGAGCGGCAGATCCGCAAATCGGTCGAGGTCAAGGGCGATTTCTCCAACGTCCGCATCGCCGAGGGCTTCATGCTCGACAGCACGAGCTTCGACTATGACTCCATCACCGTCGAAGGCCCGGAATCCATCGTGGGTACCATCGACTGCGCGCAGGTCACGCTCGACCGCAGCAACGTCGATAAGACCATCACCGAGACCGTCTCCTACGTCCTGCTCGACAAGGACGGCAATCAGGTCGACACCTCCGAGCTGACGCTCAGCGCCGACGCGGTCGAGGTGACGATGAAGATCGTCAAGTACAAGGTCGTGCCGCTCGAGGTGGAGTTCATCGACGGCGGCGGCGCGAAGGCCGAGACCGACGTGACCTACACGGCGGACATCCAGGCTGTCACGCTCTCCGGCGACGTGACCGTGCTCGACGGGCTCAACTCCATCCAGCTCGAACCCATCGACCTTTCCACCCTCTCGAGCAACGACGAGACCATCACGCGCACCATCCTCATCCCCAACGACGTGAAGAACGTCTCCGGGCAGGAGGAGGTCTCCATCCACGTCATCATCCACGGCAAGCAGATCAAGACGCTGCGGACGACCAACATCGTCTTCATCGGCGTCGACGAAGAAAAATTCAAGGCCACGAGCCTTTCCCAGCAGGTGCAGGTCACCATCCGGGCCGACGCTGCGGACGCGCAGAAGATCCTCGCGAGCAATATCCGCATCGTCGCGGATATGAGCGGCTACACGCAGGAGGGCACCTATCAGGTGCCGGTCAGCGTGTATGTCGACGGCTATGACTCCGCGGGCGCCATCGGCCAGTATTCCATCGCCGCCAACCTCGCACCGGCCACAGCGGAAGAATAGAAAGGAAGGAACGCAACGTGATCAGAAGTATGACCGGCTACGGCCGCGCGGAAAGAACCATCGATGGCCGGGAGATCACCGTCGAGATGCGGGCGGTCAACAACCGCTATCTGGATCTGAACGTCAAGCTCCCGCGCGTCTACGGCTTTGCCGAGGACGCGGTCAAGTCCCTCATCAAGGCAAACGTGAACCGCGGCAAGCTGGATCTGTTCATCACCGTCAACGTGACGGCGGACACCAGCCTGCAGATCTCGCTCAATAAGCCCGTGCTCGAGGGGTATCTCGCCGCACTCAAGTCCATCGCCGCCGACTACGGCGTGCGCGATGATATTTCCGTCACCGCCCTGTCCCGCATGCCCGACGTCTTCGTCGTGGAGAAGCAGGAGGAGGACGAGCAGAAGCTGACGGACGATATCCTGTCCGTCGTCAAAGAGGCGCTGGCGAAGTTCAACGCCATGCGCGAAAAAGAGGGCGCGGCCATGGAGGCAGACCTCCGCAGCCGCGCGAAGACCGTTTTGTCCCTCGTCGAGAAGGTCGAGGCCAGAAGCCCCGTCACGCTCGCAGAGTACCGCGCGCGGCTGACGGAGAAGATGCAGGAGGTCCTCGGCCAGACGAATATCGACGAAGGCCGCATCCTGCAGGAGGCCGCCATCTACGCCGACAAGATCGCCGTGGATGAGGAGACCGTCCGCCTGCGCAGCCATCTCGATCAGCTCGAGCAGATGCTGACATCCGGCGGCCCCATCGGCCGCAAGCTCGATTTCCTGCTGCAGGAATTCAACCGCGAATCGAACACCATCGGCTCCAAGGGCAACGATCTCGAGCAGGCCCGGACCGTCGTCGAGCTCAAGGCGGAGCTGGAAAAGATCCGCGAGCAGACGCAGAACATCGAGTAAGCGGAGGAAGCTATGAAACTGATCTCGATCGGCTTCGGCAACGCCGTCGCGGCGGGGCGGATTTTGGCTGTCGTCAGCCCGGACTCGGCCCCCATCAAGCGCGTCGTGCAGGAGGCGCGCGAGCGCGGGATGCTGCTCGACGCGTCGTTCGGCCGCAGGACGAAATCCGTTCTGCTGATGGACACGGATCATGTCATCCTCTCGTCCGTCACGCCGGAGACCATTGCCGCGCGCATGGAAGAAAAGAATGCAGAGGAGACGAGCGTACAGCCATGAAGGGAAAACTGTTTGCGGTGTCCGGCCCCTCGGGCGTCGGAAAAAATACCGTCCTGAACAGCGTCGTGCAGCAGCGCGAGCGGGTGCAGTATTCCATATCCGCGACCTCCCGGCCCATGCGCCCGGGCGAGGTCGACGGCAAGAGCTACTACTTCGTGACCCGCGCCCAGTTTGAGACCATGATCGAAAACGGCGAGCTGCTCGAGCACGCGGAGTACGTCGGCAACTACTACGGCACCCCGCTGGCCCCCATCCGCGAGGCGCTCGAGGCCGGGACCGATGTCGTCATGGACGTCGATGTCGTCGGCGCGCTGAACATCAAAAAGCGCCTGCCCGAGGCCGTGCTCGTTTTCCTGACGGCTCCCTCGCTCGCCGAGATCCGCCGCAGGCTCGAAAAACGCGGCGATGTGAGCCCCGAGGCGATGGAAAAGCGCATGGAACGGGCAAAATGGGAATACAGCCAGGCATATCAGTACGACTATCTCGTCGTCAACGATACGGTCGGCCATGCCGCAGCGGAGCTGCTGGCGATCATGACCGCAGAAAAGTGTAAAATGATGGATCGCATCCATTGCATAAAGGAGGAACTCTAATGCTTTACCCCGCAATGTCGGAACTTCTCAAGAATGTGGACAGCCGTTATCTGCTCGTCAACGTCGTGGCGCACCGCGCCCGGCAGCTGTCGATCGAATCCGAGCTCACGCATGAGCCGCTCGAGGAGAAGCCCGTGACGCTCGCCATCCGCGAGGTCGCCGCCGGCTCGCTCAAGGCCACGCTCGACGACAAATACAGACATTGATCGAAAGGCGCAGGCCCGCCGCCTGCGCCTTCATTCGTTGCAAAAGAAAGGCTCCCCTTCCAGGGGCCGATTCCCCCTATCAGGGGGAAATGTCCCGAAGGGACAAAAGGGGTAGGGATGCTGTATGCGAAGCTGACTGAGAGGTTGCCGCAGATTTGAGACGACCTCTCCGTCTCGGCTGCGCCGAGCCATCTCACCTGCAAGGGGAGGCTTTGGAGTGCGCACCGCCCAAGGCTTCCCCGTATAGGAAAAGCCATGACGATCAGCTCACCGGAAAGGAGAATGGCCATGATCGCACAACTCGCGGTCGCAGCGGCGGTCTATGCCATCGATAAGCCCTATTCCTACCGCGTGCCGGAGGGCATGCAGGTGCAGCCGGGGCTGCGGGTGCTCGTGCCGTTCGGGCGCGGCAACCGCCGGTCGGAGGCCGTCGTGCTCGCGCTGCAGGATACCGCGCAGCGGGACCTCAAGGTCATCGAGCGCGCGCTGGACGACGCGCCCATCCTCTCGCAGGCACAGCTGCAGCTGGCCGCGTTCATGAAGGAGCGCTATTTCTGCACGTTTTATGAGGCCGTCAAGGCCATCCTGCCCGCGGGCTTCTGGTTTGCGGAGAAGAAGACCCTGACGCTCGCGCCCGGTGCGCAGGATAAGCTGCCGCCCGGCATGGCCAATTCCGACGCGGCCCGGCTCGTGCAGCTGCTGCAGGAATTCGGCGGCAGCGCGCCGGAGCGCACGCTCCGCCAGCAGTTTTCGTCCCCGCAGGTCTTTGACACGGCGGTGCAGCAGCTGCTCAGGCGGAAGCTCCTGCGCTCGGACGCTGAGCTGACGCAGAAGACCGGCGGCAAGACCGTCAAGATCGCCGCCCTCGCCGTCAGCGCGGAGGAGGCGGAGCAGTTCGCCGCCAAAAAGCAGACCTCCGCGCCGCTGCAGGCGGCCGTGCTGCGGCTGCTGTGCGCCATCGGCGCGGGCCCCTGCCGCGAGATCTGCGCCCTGACCGGCGCGAGCATGCAGACTGTCACCCGGCTCTGCAAGCTTGGCCTTCTCGAGCAGCAGGAGCGCGAGGTGCTGCGCAGCCCGAAGCAGGAGCTACCGCCCCCCGCGGAGTCCATCACGCTCACGGACGAGCAGCAGACCGCCTTTGACGGCTTATCCGCCCAGATGGAGCGCGAAAAGCCAGGCGCGGCCCTGCTCTACGGCGTGACCGGCAGCGGCAAGACCGCCGTCTACGTCGCGCTCATCCAGAAAGCGCTGGACGAGGGCCGCTCCGCCATGCTCCTGGTGCCTGAGATCGCCCTGACCCCGCAGCTGCTCGGCCGCATGACCGCGCACTTCGGCAAGACCGTCGCCGTGCTCCACTCGAGCCTGCGCGTCGGCGAACGCTACGACGAGTGGCGGCGCATCGCCCGGGGCGAGGCCAGAGTCGTGGTCGGCACGCGCTCGGCGGTCTTTGCGCCTCTGCAGAAGCCCGGCCTTCTCATTCTCGATGAGGAGCAGGAGCATACCTATAAATCCGAAAACGCCCCGCGCTATCACGCGCGGGAGATCGCCCTTTACCGCGGGGCCAAGGCGGGCGCGCTTGTCCTGTTCGGCTCCGCCACGCCGTCGATCGAGACCATGTATCTCGCGAAGACCGGCGTCTATACCCTCTACACGCTGAAAACCCGCTATAATGGCCGCGCCCTTCCGGCTGCGCGCCTCATCGATATGAAGCAGGAGCTGCGCGCCGGGAACGATCTGGATCTCAGCCGTGAGCTCGAAGAGGGTGTCCGCGACGCCATTCTGGACGGCAAGCAGTCCATCCTCTTCCTCAACCGCCGCGGCAACAGCCGATTCCTCGTCTGCATGGACTGCGGCGACGTGCCGCAGTGCCCGCGCTGCAGCGTCCACCTGACCTATCACTCCGCGGGCCGCCGCCTGATGTGCCACTACTGCGGCTACTCTGAGCCCGCGCACGCGCGCTGCGCCAAATGCGGCGGCGCGATGAAGGCTGTCGGCAGCGGCACGCAGAAGGTCGAGCAGGAGCTGAAGGCCCTGTTCCCGGATACGGCAGTTCTGCGCATGGATGCGGATACCGTCGCCGCCTCCGGCGGCCACGAAGCGATGCTGCGCCGCTTCCGGGACGAGCAGATCCCGATCCTGCTCGGCACGCAGATGGTCGCCAAGGGCCTCGATTTTCCGTCCGTCACGCTCGTCGGCGTGCTGGACGCGGATATGAGCCTCTACGTCGACAACTTCCGCGCGGCGGAGACCACGTTTTCCCTCATCACGCAGGTCGTCGGCCGCTCCGGCCGCGGCGCGGATAGCGGCTGCGCCATGATCCAGACCATGACGCCGGAGCATCCCGTGCTGCAGCTGGCCGCCCGGCAGGACTACGACGCGTTCTACGACATGGAGCTGCAGATGCGAAAGCTCCGCAGCTGCCCGCCGTTCTCGGACCTGTTTACCATCACCGTCGCCGGGCTGGAGGAACGCGGCCTTATCCAGGCCAGCGTCCGCCTGCGCGACGCGCTGGCGGCAAATCTGCAGCGCGAGCCCTACTGCCGGGAACCGGCGCAGCTGCTCGGCCCGGCCCCCGCGCCGGTCGCCCGCGTCAACTATTCCTACCGCTATCAGCTGACGCTCGTGTGCAGAAATACCGCGCCCATCCGCCGCCTGCTCGCCTTTGTGCTCGCGGAGTTCTCCAAAGACCGGCAAAACAGGGGCCTGACCGCCCTGATCGATATCAATTCGTATAACTAAGGAGTTTTTACCATGGCACTCAGAAAGATCGTTACCGTCGGCGACCCGATCCTGACCAAGGTCTGCCGCCCTGTCACAAAATTTGACCAGAAGCTGGCCATCCTGATCGAGGATATGATCGAGACCATGCACGATGCCAACGGCGTCGGTCTGGCCGGGCCGCAGGTCGGCATCCTGCGCCGCGTGGTCGTCGTCGACGCGGGCGACGAGGATATCGAGCTCGTGAACCCCGAGGTCGTCGAGGTCAGCGAGGAAACGCAGACCGGGCTGGAGGGCTGTCTGAGCCTGCCCGGCAAATACGGCATCGTCACCCGGCCGGAGCATGTCGTCGTCCGCGCGCAGGACCGCAACGGCGACTGGTACGAGTACGAGGGCGACGAGATCCTTGCCCGCTGCTTCCTGCACGAGATCGACCATCTCGACGGCCATATGTACACCGAGATCGCCGAAAAGATGCTCACGCCTGAGGAGCTCGCGGCGCTGGAACAGCAGGAAGCGGACAATGAGGAGGACGAAGGCTGATGAGACTCGTCTTCATGGGCACGCCCGACTTTGCCCGGGCCTGTCTGGAAACCCTGCACACCGAGGGCTTTGACATCGTGGGCGTCTACACCAAGGTCGATACGCCCAAAAACCGCGGCATGAAGCTGCTGCCGTCCCCGGTCAAGGCGTATGCCGAGGCTGTGGGCCTGCCGGTCTATCAGCCGCAGTCGTTCCGGGAGGAGCAGACGGTGCAGCAGCTGCGGGAGCTGAAGCCCGACCTGCTGGTCGTCGTCGCCTACGGCAAGATCCTGCCGCAGGCCGTGCTCGATATCCCGACCCACGGCGCGATCAACATGCACGGCAGCATCCTGCCGGAGCTGCGCGGCTCCGCCCCGGTGCAGCGCTCGATCCTGAACCACTGCGACGAGGCGGGCGTCACCGCCATGTATCTGTCCGCAGGCATGGACGAGGGCGATATCATCGAGATCCGGAAGACCGTCATCCAGCCGCTGGAGACCTCGGAGGAGCTCATGGCCCGCCTGGCCAGGATCGCTGCGCCGCTCTGCGCCGATACCGTCCGCGCCATCGAAAACGGGACCGCAAAGCGTATCCCGCAGGATCCTTCCCGCGCGACCTACGCCCCCATGCTCCGCAAGGATGAGAGCCCCATCGACTGGGACCAGCCCGCAAGATACATCATCGATCAGGTGCGCGGCCTCGTGCCCTGGCCCGTGGCCACGGCCACGCTCGGCGGCACGGAATTCAAGATCTACCGCGTGGAATATACCGATCAGAAGACCGAAAAAGCCCCCGGCGCGCTCGTCGCGCTGACAAAAAAGGGCCTGCTCGTCGCCTGCCGCGGCGGCGACGTGGTGCTCGTCCGCGAGCTCCAGGCCCAGGGCGGCAAACGCATGCCCGCCCCCGACTACTTCCGCGGCCACCCGATCACGATCTGACTACCTCAAAGCCTTCCCCTCATAGGGGAAGCCACCCGCTGCGGCGGGTTAACCCCTCAGGTGCTCCGCGCCAGTTCCCCTTGACAAGGGGAGCCTCGAGAGTGCGCAAGTCCAAAGCCTCCCCTCTCAGGGGAGGTGGCTCGGCGAAGCCGAGACGGAGAGGTTGCAGCAAATTTGTGACGACCTCTCAGTCTGCTTCGCAGCCAGCATCCCTACCCCTTTTGTCCCTTCGGGACATTTCCCCCTGATAGGGGGAATCGGCCCCTGGAAGGGGAGCCTTTGGGGCAGAACGCCCCGCGATTCAGTATTGAAATCCCTCAACGAGGTACCTATGAACGCAAGAACGACTGCGCTTTCGGCGCTTATCGCCATCCGGCGGCAGAATGCCTGGGCCGACGGCGCACTCAAAGAGTATATCGCCCGCGACCGCCTCAGCCGCCGCGACGCGGCGCTGGCCGCGCGGCTCGTGTACGGCGTGGTGCAGAACCGGCTGCTGCTGGACTTTGATCTGGCGCAGGTGGTCTCCTCGCCGCTTGCAAAGCTGCAGCCGGTCGTGCTCGATATTCTGCGCCTCGGCGCGTATCAGATCCTGTTTCTGGACAAGATCCCCGTCTCCGCCGCCGTCAATGAGGCCGTCGAGCAGACGAAGACCTACGCCAACAAGCGCGCCGCCGGGCTGGTCAACGGCTCGCTGCGCGCGCTCGCGCGGCAGAAGGACACGCTCGCCGCGCCGCAGGACCTCGCGACAAAATATTCCCACCCCCAGCCGCTCGTCGACTGCCTGCGCGCGTCCATGGACGAAGAAACGCTCGAGGCCTTCCTTGCCGCTGACAACGACATCCCGAAGACCGCCCTGCAGTGTAACCCCCTGATCGCCGCGCCGGAGCAGGTAGCCTCCGCGCTGGACGAGGCGCAGATCCCGTATGAACCGCACCCGTGGCTGCCCGGCTGTTTCCTCGTCTCCGGGACGGGCAATCTCGAGGCGCTGCCGCTGTTCCAGTCCGGCGCGGTCTACGTGCAGGACCCGGCGGCAAAGCTCGCGGCGCTTGCCTCCGGCGCGGCGCCCGGGATGCGCGTGCTCGACTGCTGTGCGGCCCCCGGCGGCAAAAGCTTTGCCGCCGCCATGCAGATGGAGAACACGGGCAGCATCCTTTCGTGCGACCTGCACCCGCATAAGATCGCGCTCATTGAAAAAAACGCCGCCCGGCTCGGGATCTCCATCCTGAAAGCCGAGACGCGCAGCGCCGCGGAATTTGACCCGGCACTGGAAAACGGCTTCGATCTTGTCATCGCCGACGTGCCGTGCTCCGGCCTCGGCGTCATCCGCAAAAAGCCGGATATCCGCTATAAGCCGCTGGACGCCATTGAGCGCCTGCCCGCCATTCAGACCGCGATTTTAGAAAACGTCTGCCGCTACGTCCGTCCCGGCGGCACGCTGCTCTACAGCACCTGCACCGTCCGGAAGGAAGAAAATAAGGACGTCGCGCGGACCTTTCTGCGGGCGCATCCGGAGTTTTCACCGGAACCGTTTGCGGTCCCGGCGGGGCTGGACCTAAAGAACGAGGGCTATGCCACCTTATTGCCGCAGAAGCACGCGGCGGACGGATTTTTCATCTGTAAGCTGAGGAGACACGCATGAAACAGGACCTCAAATCCATGACGCTGGCCGAGATGCAGGACGCGTTCGCCGCCATCGGCGAGCCGAAATTCCGCGCAAAGCAGGTCTTTACCTGGCTGCACCGCGGCGCGGTCAGCTTCGACGCCATGACGAACCTCTCCAAGCCTCTGCGCGAGAAGCTGGACGGGCTGTACTACATCACGGCCCCCTCCGTCGCGCGCAAGCAGGTCTCGAAGCTCGACGGCACGATCAAATACCTCTGGAAGCTCCGTGACGGCAACTGCGTCGAGTCCGTCGTCATGCAGTATCACCACGGCAATACCGTCTGCATCTCCTCCGAGGTCGGCTGCCCGATGGGCTGCAAATTCTGCGCGTCGACGATCGGCGGGCTCGTCCGGCGGCTCGAGCCGTCGGAGCTGGTCGATCAGGTGCTCTTTTCCCAGCTCGATTCCGGCCTGCCGATCTCCAACATCGTGCTCATGGGCATCGGTGAGCCGCTGGATAACTTCGACAACGTCATGCGCTTCCTCGAGCTCATCAACAGCCCGGACGGCATGAACATCGGCATGCGCCACATCAGCCTGTCCACCTGCGGTCTGGTCGACAAGATCGAAAAGCTTGCCGAACGGGACCTGCAGCTGACGCTCTCGGTCTCGCTCCATTCGCCGGACGACGAATCGCGCAGCAAGATCATGCCCGTCAACCGCCGCTGGCCGGTCGACACGCTGCTCGCTGCCTGCCGCGATTACTTCGCGAAGACGGGCCGGCGCATCTCCTTTGAATACACCATGATCGACGGTGTCAGCGACTCGCCGGAGCAGGCGGAGCTGCTTTCGAAAAAGCTCGCCGGTATGGGCGCGCACGTCAACATGATCCCTCTCAACAACGTCACGGAAAGCGGCCTGCATACCTCGTCCCGGCAGGCCATCCATCAATTCCAGTCCATTCTGGAAGCCAACGGCATCACCGCCACGCTCCGCCGGACGCTCGGCAGCGACATCGACGCGTCCTGCGGCCAGCTGCGCAGAAAGTACGAAAAAACCTGAAGGAGGAACCGCCATGCAGACATGGGGACTGACAGACCCGGGCAATATCCGCCAGCAGAATCAGGATTCTTACGCCATCGTCCCGTTTGCGCGCGACCGCGTGCTCATGATCGTCTGCGACGGCATGGGCGGCGCGAAGTCCGGCAATGTGGCGAGCTCTCTGGCCGTGGAGGTCTTCACGGGCGAGGTACGCCGCACGCAGAAGGCGGGCATGACGCCGGAAAAGGCGGCGGCCATGCTCCGCAGCGCGCTGGAGCTGGCCAACCGCGCGGTCTATGAGCAGTCGCAGCTGAGCGAGGATTTTACCGGCATGGGCACGACGCTCGTCGCCGCGTTCCTCAGCCGGGACCTGGCGGTCATCATCAACGTCGGCGACAGCCGCGCCTACCATTTTACCCGGGAAGACGTCTCGCTCGTCACGCGCGACCATTCCATGGTCGCCTACATGGTCGAGCGCGGCGAGCTGACGCAGGAGCAGGCCAAGCTCCACCCCGGCAAAAACGTCATCACCCGCGCCGTCGGCACCGAGCCGGGGGTCGAGGGCGACGTCTTCATCTGCAAGCTGCGGAAGGAGGAATGCATCCTCCTGTGCTCTGACGGCCTGTCCAACGAGATGGCCGATCAGGAGATGCTCTTCGAGGTCGTCCACGGCATGAGCAAGAGCGACTGCTGCCAGCGGCTGCTGCACATCGCCAAAAAGCGCGGCGCACCGGACAACGTGACCGTTGCGCTCACGGCAGTCTGACGGAGGTGCGCAGATGAACCAGATCACACGAAAGGAGCGGGACTGATGGACCGATACATAGGAAAACTGCTGGATAACCGATATGAGATCCTGGAGAAGATCGGCTCCGGCGGCATGGCGGACGTCTACAAGGCCCGCTGCCACCGCCTCAACCGCCTGGTGGCCATCAAGATCCTCAAGGAGGACCTGTCGCAGGACGCCGAGTTCCGCCGGCGCTTCCACGCCGAGTCGCAGGCCGTCGCCATGCTCTCGCACCCCAATATCGTGAGCGTCTACGACGTGTCGCACTCGGACAACATCGACTATATCGTCATGGAGCTCATCGAGGGCATCACCCTCAAGCAGTATATGGAGCAGAAGGGCACGCTCAACTGGCGCGAGGCGCTGCATTTCGCCACGCAGATCTGCAAGGCGCTCGAGCATGCCCACAGCCGCGGCATCATCCACCGCGACATCAAGCCCCACAACATCATGATCCTGAAGGACGGCAGCGTCAAGGTCGCCGATTTCGGCATCGCCCGCGTCTCGTCGGCGCAGAATACGCTCACGCGCGAAGCCCTCGGCTCCGTCCACTATATCTCGCCCGAGCAGGCCAAGGGCGCGCAGGTCGACTGCCGCGCGGACCTGTATTCCCTCGGCGTCGTCATGTACGAGATGCTGACGGGCCGCCCGCCGTATGACGGCGACACGCCGGTCTCCGTCGCCATCCAGCA
>CDZG01057897.1_pt1 | contig 30652 bp, 26 predicted proteins | sample 557741 | NCBI WGS metagenome assembly CDZG01 (sample SAMEA3182086, study PRJEB8094) | gut metagenome | biome: human; feature: gut; material: Stool; isolation source: human stools | place: Canada | collected 2013-01-21
CCCGCATCAGTGCCCTGCGGCAGCCGATTGAGGTCTTTTTCAACTGGCTGCAGGCCAAAACGCACATCCCGTCTGCTTCGCACGTCCGTTCCTGCGCCGGTCTGCTCTTCCACATCTTCTCCTCCCTCGCTTTCGCCGCCCTACTCTTGCGGTTCAACTATTGATTCGCATCAAGGGGGCTAGTGCAAACCACCGGCACGGCCGGTGGTTATGATTGCATTGGATTTCATTATTTGCTTTGCACCTTGTAGGGGCGGGACTCTGCTCCGCCCGCGGGTGCCGGTTTCATCGGAAGAACGGGTGCTCAGCCTTCCGACGGGAACGGCACGAAGGTCTGGAAGAGGATCTGGAGGTTATCGATCTGTTTATCGGTGTGGAAGTGGCCGCAGAACCAGTGGTCATAGCGGAGGCGGGATTCGATCGCGTCCATCCAGAGCTCGGTCGTGCAGTCGACGGTCGACTGGTCGAGGTCGGGCTTGAGGGCTTCGAGGGGCTTATAGCGCAGCGGGCAAGTGTGCGTCAGCACGACGGGCATCTGCCAGCCGCGGCGCGCGAGCAGGGCTTCGACCTGCCGCTTTGTCTCGTCCGAGGGCTGCTCGTCCGGCCACCAGCCGAGGCCCTTGACCAGCCGGTATTCCTTGCCGGTGGAGTACGCGCCGCCTACGACGAGGCAGTCGGTCCCCGCGAACCGGTAGACCTCGCCGTCCACCGCGAACAGCAGGTTCGGATACTGCGGCTCGTACAGGATATTCCCGCCGTGGAAGCTGCCCTCCACGTAGCCTGGGATGTTCTGCGGCCGGTTCTCGCGGTTGCCGTGCAGGGAGAAGATCGTGATGGGGAACTGCGAGGCGCGCGTCTTCAAAAACCGGTCGCGCTCGCCGCCGCCGAAGTTGAAGCCGGAGTCGCCGAGAATGATCAGAATATCGTCCGTCGTGGTCTGCTGTTCGCGGCAGAACGCCTCCACGCGGTCAAAATGTCCGTGTGTGTCGCCGGTGAGCCAGATCATGCCTTGTCCTCCTTTGCGTCGGTCAGCGCCTGCCGGCCGCGGTTTTTGACCAGCAGGATCTGCGCCAGAATGGCGATGGCCAGCTCCTCCGGCGTCTCGCCGCCGAGATCGAAGCCGATGGGCGTGCAGACCGTGTTCAGCTGCGCCTGCGGGACGCCGAGGCTGCGCAGCCGCTCAAACAGCGCGGCGATCTTTCTCCGGCTGCCGAGCATGCCGACGTAGGCCGCGTCTTTTTCGAGCGCGGCGTGCAGCGCTTCGCCGTCCTGCGTGTGGCTGTGGCCGCAGATCACGAAAAACGCCCCGGGCGAGACCGCCTGCGCGGCGATCCCCTCGTAAAAATCGCCCGCGACCGGGAAGAACCGGTCGGCCAGCGCCGCGGCCTCTGCGACGGCCTCCTGCGACCGGTCGTCAAAGAGCCAGAGCTCGAAGCCCGTGAGCTTCGCCGCGCGCAGCACGCACGTGCCCACGTGCCCGCCGCCGCAGACGACGAGCAGCGGACGCGTGCCGTACACCTCGATGAACACCTGCAGCGCCCCGCCGCAGGCCATGCCGCTCGCCGCCGCCTGCGGCACGACTTCGTAGCGCACGAGGCGGTTTTTGCCGCAGCGGATGGCATCGGCGGCGTCTTTTTTCGCCCGCAGCTCGGCAAGTCCGCCGCCGATGGTCCCGGCGCTGCGGCCGTCCGCGTAGACGAGCATTTTGCCCTCGGTCCGGGGCGTGGAGCCGGTCGCCTCCACGATGGTGGCGACGGCGTAGGGCGTGCGCTGCTGCCGCGCGAGCAGCTGCAGCTGCAGAAGGTCTTCCATACTGCCTCCTCTCCCGGCCGGGCCGGGACGTGGTTTTTTATTCAGTATAGCCTGCCGGGCTGGAAGGCGCAATCCAAAAAATATGGTTATTCGTGCAGAAATATCACGATATATTTGGCTAAATCGCAGAAAATCTTTGTATTCGACATGGACGAAATAAAATGCGATAACATCAGACAAACGATTTGACACAGTCGTTCATTTTTATAAAATATAACGCATGGAACCAGCACGCAGCCATGCGCGCACGAACACGTAGGTGGAGATCTCCGCCTGTTTTTCCGGTTTTACCGGAAAAACAATGATATTTTTGGGGGAAATGTATGAAGAAACGGTTGATGAGTCTGCTGCTCGTCTGCAGCATGATCCTGCTCCTGTTCACCGGCCTGAGCGTGACCGCGCTGGCAGCGGGAACAGGCCCGGCAGCAGCAACACCGACGCCGACAGTGGCGTCTGCGTTTGAGCCTAGCAATGGAGAGATCACGGGATTTGATTTTTCTATTGAGAATGTTGTGATCCCTGCATCTATCAATGGCGTAACAGTAACAAAGATTGGCCAGTCGGCGTTCTTATATACTGGGCTTGATAGCGGAATCAGCACAATTGTAGTTCCGTCCACAGTCACGTTTGTCGGCGACTATGCGTTTGGCTATAACGAGTTGCTGGAGTGCGACTTGTTTCTAACTGAAAAGGTTAGACGCTGATAAAAAGGAAGTGATGAATCACAATCAGCGAACTGATTATCCGACAGGCGGAATGATGGGGTAACGCCTTGAAACGCCGCCCTGATACTCCGACCAGCAATGTAAACGGAAACGTAGATTGTTGGAAGCTCGGTGAAGTCGGCAGACAGCAGCCGTACCGCGGAAGAATCTGCGGCGAAAGCTGTCCAGAGGTGGACGGTGCTGCCTATATGCCGGGGGTCTATAAAATACCCAAGGCGAGAATGGTCGGAAACGACTGACGAATCTGCGAATGTACGGGTCTACAATTCGGGCGCATAGAAATGTGCGCAGGCGAGAAATCGCAGTTGGTGTGGTTTAGTAAAAGTTGTAGCTATGAAAAACCATATTGCGTTACAGGCGCAATCCAGCCAACAGGCTCATAGCAGAAGCCTAAAGGTATATGCAAAGATAGGATACGGCAGTGCTGGAACGACTGTAAATAACTGCACGAACCGCGGCACGGTAACCGGCCAATATAATAACTCGAGTGCTGCATACGGCGGCATCGTCGGTTATGCGTTTGCGAATGGCAGCGTTACGAATACGGTATCCAACTGCACGAACTACGGCGACGTAAAGAGTACGGCTCTTAGCTATGGTAAAGTTGGCGGTATTGTTGGCGCTGCTAAAGGTTTTCATTGTATGATTGCAGACGGGCGAAAAGACTGCTATAATCATCATAAAATATAAGAACAGCGAGGATGCGTATATGGAATACAACAAGCTGATCGCCGGGATGCATACCGGCGACGATGTGGAGGGGTTTTACGTCCTGAAGGACGCCTTTCTCAAGACCACCGCGGCGGGCAAGCCGTTTTTATCCGGCGTGCTGGCCGACCGCTCCGGCACGATCGACCTGAAGGTCTGGGACTACTCCGGCCCCATCGGCGCGAACCCGGCCGACACCGGCCGGATCGTCAAGATCCGCGGGCAGGTCTCCGAGTTCAAGGGCGCGCCGCAGCTCACGGCGGGCCGCATCCGCATGGCGGACGGCAATGACCAGTATGACGTGTCGGCCCTCGTGCCGGTCGCCCCGATCGATCCGGACGAGCGTCTGCAGGAGATCCGCCGCCTGATCGACTCCATGGAGGATGCCGACTATCAGTCCGTCGCCCGCACGATGCTCGAGCGGCATCTCGAGGCCTTCCGGTCTATCCCGGCGGCCAAGAGCGTGCACCACAGCTTCCTGTCCGGCCTTCTGATGCACACGTCCAACATGCTGCGGCTGGCCGATTACCTGTCGGGGCTCTATGCCGGGATCATTGACCGGAGCCTGCTTCTGACCGGCACGCTGCTGCACGATTTTGCCAAGGAGCGGGAATTTACGTTCTCGGGGCTCGGCATGGTCACGGATTATTCGCTCTCCGGCCAGCTGATCGGCCATCTGGTCATGGGCGCGCAGGAGGTGCAGCAGTGCGCCGAGTCCCTCGGCCTGCCACAGGAAAAGAGCCTGCTGCTGCAGCACATGATCCTCTCGCACCACGGCGAGCCGGACTTCGGCGCGGCCGTGCGCCCCATGTGCGCCGAGGCGGAGCTGTTGTCGCTGATCGACCTGGTCGACAGCCGCATGGAGATCTACGCCGAGGCCCTGCAGGAGCTGCCGGAGGGCACATTCTCCGGCCGTCTCTTCGCGCTGGACAAAAAGATCTACCGCCATCACTGAGCACACCGCCGCCGGGGCCCTGCCCCGGCGGTTCATACTATCCCAGGCGCGGGCATATACTCCAATAGCATACACAGCCTGGAGGTGCCCGTATGACAGAGGACTTACTCACCAGAGCCAGGGAGCTGGCTGTGTACATCATCGAGACCCGCACCACCATCCGGCAGGCGGCAAAGCACTTCGGACTTTCCAAATCGACCGTACACAAGGACCTTGCCGAGCGGCTGCCGGCCGCGAACCACGCGCTGTACGCCGCGGTCCGCGAGATCCTTGACGAAAACAAGGCCGAGCGCCACATCCGCGGCGGTCTGGCGACCAGAAAAAAATACAAGGGATACTGAATTGTTGGTTTTTACCGGGCTTTTTCCTGCTTCTGGAGAAGGCCCGGCACTTTTTGTGCAGACAGCTAAAAATTTATGAGTTTTAGAAAAAATTTTTTAGAAAATGGGTTGATTCTTTGGTACGGACGCGATATACTGGAATCAGGAAGCAACTCCAAACAACAACAACACAAACGTTCAGGAGGCTAAGTATTATGAAATACGGACGTACCTTTAACTTCTCCGCCGGCCCGGCCATGATGCCGGAACCCGTTCTGGAAGAGATCCGGGACGAGATGATGAACTACCGCGGCAGCGGCATGTGCGTCATGGAAATGTCGCACCGCTCCCCGGTCTTCCAGCAGATCATCGACGAGGCTGAGCAGGATCTGCGCGACCTCATGGGCATCCCCGACAACTACAAGGTCCTGTTCATCCAGGGCGGCGCGACGCTCCAGTTCTCCATGATCCCGATGAACCTGATGAAGAACGGCAAGGCCGTCTACATCGAGACCGGCGCATGGTCCAAGAAGGCCATCAAGGAAGCGCAGAAGGTCGGCGAGGTCATCGTCGCCGCGTCCAGCAAGGACAAGAACTACACCTACGTGCCCGACTGCTCCGACCTCGAGATCCCCGAGGATACCGACTACGTCTACATCTGCGAGAACGAGACCATCCACGGCGTCACGTGGAACAAGCTGCCCAACACCAAGGGCCACGTCCTCGTCTCCGACCAGTCCTCCATGTTCCTGTCCAAGCCCTGCAACGTCTCTGACTACGGCATGATCTACGCAGGCGTGCAGAAGAACGTCGGCCCGGCCGGCATGGTCGTCTGCATCATCCGTGAGGACCTCATCCGCGACGATCTGACGGATCTGCCCATCTACCTGCAGTACAGCACGCACGCGGGCGCAGGCTCCATGTACAACACCCCGAACTGCTGGGCGATCTACTGCTGCGGCAAGGTCTTCAAGTACCTGAAGAGCATCGGTGGTCTCGAGGAAATGCACAAGCGCAATCTCGACAAGGCGAAGGTCTTCTATGACTTCCTGGATTCCTCCAAGATGTTCAAGGGCACCGTCGAGCCCGAGTTCCGCTCCCTCATGAATATCCCGTTCGTGACCGGCTCCGCCGATCTCGACAAGGAAGTCGTCGCCGCCACCAAGGCAGCCGGCTATGACAACCTCAAGGGCCACAAGTCCGTCGGCGGCCTGCGCGCTTCCATCTACAACGCCATGCCGAAGGAAGGCGTGGAAGCTCTCGTCGAGTTCCTCAAGAACTTCGAAGCCAACTACGGCAAATAAAAAACCTTACAAGGCGCGGCGCAGGTCGCGCCTTGTTTTACAGAACAAATTATAAGGAGATTTTATCATGCGTATTCTCGTAACTGATGGAATGGACAAGACCGCCATGGCGCAGCTGCGCGAGGCAGGCCACGAGGTTGTCGAGCAGTTCTATGAGCCGGATCAGCTGGGCGCTGCCCTGCGTGAGTTTGACGCAGTCGTCGTCCGCTCCAAGACCAAGGTCCGCGCCAACCACATCGACGAGGCCAAGGGCGGCAAGCTGAAGCTCATCATCCGCGGCGGCGTCGGCGTCGACAACATCGATGTCAAGTATGCGGAAGCCAACGGCATCACCGTCAAGAACACCCCGAAGGCCTCCTCCCAGTCCGTTGCAGAGCTGGCTATGGGCCACATGTTCTCCTGCGCGCGCTACCTGTCCATCGCGGGCCACACCATGCGCGAAGGCAAGTGGGAAAAGAAAGCCTACGGCAAGGGCATCGAGCTGCAGGGCAAGACCCTCGGCATCGTCGGCTTCGGCCGCATCGGCCAGCACCTGGGCGTCATGGCCAAGGCCATCGGCATGGACGTTATCGCGTTCGATATCTTCCACATCCCCGGCATCGAAGAGCAGCTGGGCATCCCGTACGTCGAGATGGATGAGCTGCTGGCCAAGTCCGACTTCATCTCCGTCCACGCTCCGGCAGTTGACGGCGGCGCTCTCATTAACGCCGAGCGCATCGCCAAGATGAAGGACGGCGTCTGCATCATCAACACCTCCCGCGGCACCAACGTCGACGAGGCTGCTCTGCTTGACGCCCTCAACAGCGGCAAGGTCCGCGCGGCCGGTCTGGACGTCTACGCCGACGAGCCCGCCTCCAACGCTGCGCTGTATTCCCACCCGATGGTCTCCTGCACGCCGCACATCGGCGCTGCCACCGTCGAGGCCCAGAAGCGCATCGGCGCGGAGATCGTGGACATTATCACAAATTTCAAGGCATAAATTCAGCTATTTGGCACAAACATCCAAGCTTGTTTTTCGGGCGCGGATGCGATATGATAATTTTGAGCAAATTGTAAAAAGCTCACGATTGATTTGGTATCATTTTTGAGGAGGATTTACCAAAATGAATGCTTATGTAGCCAGTGTCATCGATTATGTAAAGACGACGCATGCCAACCAGCCTGAATTCGTTCAGACGGTTGAGGAAGTTCTTTCTTCCGTGTCCCCGATCATGGACGCCCATCCCGAATACGAGAAGGTCGACCTGCTCAAGCGCATGGTCGAGCCGGAAAGAATGTTCACGTTCCGCGTCTGCTGGATGGATGACAAGGGCGAATATCATACCAACCGCGGCTGGCGCTGCCAGTTCAACGGCGCCATCGGCCCGTACAAGGGCGGCCTGCGCTTCCAGAAGAACGTCTATGAAGGCATCATCAAGTTCCTCGGCTTCGAGCAGACCTTCAAGAACTCCCTGACCGGCCTGCCCATGGGCGGCGCAAAGGGCGGCTCCGACTTCGATCCCGCCGGCAAGTCCGACGCAGAAGTCATGCGTTTCTGCCAGAGCTTCATGACCGCTCTGTACCGCTACATCGGGCCGGACATCGACGTTCCCGCTGGTGACATGGGCGTTGGCGGCCGCGAGATCGGCTACCTGTACGGCCAGTACCGCCGTCTGAAGGGCGTCTGGGAGAACGGTGTTCTGACCGGCAAGGGCATGAGCTACGGCGGCTCCCTGATCCGTCCGGAAGCCACCGGCTACGGCGCAGTCTACTATCTGCAGGAAGTCCTGAAGCACGAGAACGACACCATCGAGGGCAAGCGCCTGGCGATCTCCGGCTACGGCAACGTCGGCTGGGGCATCATGAAGAAGGCTGCCGAGCTCGGCGCCAAGGTCACCTACTTCGCAGGTCCCGACGGCTACATCCATGATCCGGACGGCGTCACCGGCGAAAAGCTCGACTACATCCTCGAGATGCGCGCCAAGGACCCGATGCACTGCAAGCCCTATGCCGACAAGTACGGCGTGGAGTTCGTTGCGGGTGAAAAGTGCTGGGGCGTGAAGGACGTTGACGTCTACATGCCGGCTGCTACCCAGAACGATGTCCGCATGGAGTCCGCAGAGAAGATCGCGGCTTCCGGCGTCAAGTACTACATCGAGGTCGCCAACATGCCGACCACGAACGATGCTCTGAACTTCCTGCGCGCGCAGAAGCACATGGTCGTCGCTCCGTCCAAGGCTGTCAACGCCGGCGGCGTCGGCGTCTCCGGTCTCGAGATGAGCCAGAACTCCGAGCGTCTGAGCTGGACCGCGGAAGAGGTCGACGCGCAGCTGCATAAGATGATGAAGAACATCCACAAGGTCTCCGCAGAGGCTGCCGAAGAGTACGGCCTGGGCTACGACCTCGTCGCTGGCGCCAACATCGCCGGCTTCAAGAAGGTCGCCGAAGCCATGTACGAGCAGGGCGTGTTCTAATTTCCTACATACCCCCGACAGGGCGCTGCAAAAGCAGCGCCCTGTTTTTTATATATAAAGCTTGCGGGGAAGATTGTAGGAGCAGAGCACCGCCCCTACGACGTATCATGCAGAATTTCGCCGCAAAAAGGTGCAGCCTGACAGATTCAGGCTGCACCTTCTATTGACTGCAAATATTCAAACTGAACAACTGACGAATTTGATTCCATCGTATCAGGAGGCATGTCAGATGGTGAGGGTGTGGTAGGCTTCGCCGGGGAGGGTCTTCCAGGTGAAGGTGGTGTCTTCGAGGGTCATGTAGCTGCGGGCGGAGCCGTTTTTGGGGATGGAGACGGAACCGGGGTTCAGATAGAGGTTGCCCTCGCCGAACGGCTCCCACGCGGGGATGTGCGTGTGCCCGTGCAGCAGGATATCGCCGGGGCACAGGGGCGGCAGGTGCGAGGTGTTGAAGACGTGGCCGTGCGTGGCATAGACGAGGCGGTCTGCGGCCGGGAACACGCTGTAATCGGCGAGGATCGGGAAGGTCAGCACCATCTGGTCGACCTCCGTGTCGCAGTTGCCGCGCACGCAGAAGATCTTATCCCGCCGCTCGTTCAGCATGGCCAGCACCTGCTTGGGCGCGTATTCGTCCGGCAGATCGTTGCGCGGGCCATGGTAGAGGATGTCGCCCAGCAGGAGCAGGCGGTCCGCCCTCTCCCGGTCAAAGGCGTCGAGCAGCGCGCGGCAGTAGCCGGCCGCGCCGTGGATATCGGATGCGATCATGAGCTTCATGGGATCAGTCCTTTCATGCGGGGTCCGGGACGGACACGTCCTTCTTCGCGCCGTGCGCGCCGAAGATCTGCCAGTCGCCGGGGGTGAGACGGGCGAAGACCGCTTTGCGTTCCGCGGCGCAGAGCGCCGGATCGGTGTCGACCGAGGTCATGAGGATGGGCGCGTACTGGTTGTACGCGCTCTGCGCGGCGGTCATGCCGTGGATGTTGACGTAGATATCGCCGGTGAGGGCGATGCGGTGGGCGGCGTCCAGCAGGACGATCTCGCCCGGCAGATGCCCGCCTGCCCCCTCGAGCACTTCAAAGTCCAGATCGCCGAAGGCGAAGCGGCCGATGGGCTCCAGCGGGGAAGCCAGCGGCGTCAGACCGCCCCAGAGCACGCGGAGCCTGTCCGCGTCCGGCGGGTGGTAGCCGGTCAGGCATTTGCAGATCTGGATATAGGGCTTGTGCAGGGGATTGCGCTCGCGGTAGCCGTCCTGCCCGGCGGCCTCGAGCCGCAGGCACTCGGCGCTTTTCGCGCTCAGCAGCACCTCGTCGAACTCCGGCAGCAGCCCGCAGTGGTCCACGTCGGCGTGGGTGATGAGGATGGTCTTCTTTCTGGCGTCGAAGTTTGGCACGAGGCGGCGGAACAGCGTGAGCATCTCTGGCCGGTAGCAGGCGTAGCCGCTGTCGATGAACAGCACGTCTTCGCCGTGCGTCAGGATGGCCGTGTTGCTGCCGCAGGGCGGTTCGATGAGGGTGAGGGCGGTCTCGTCCGTCAGACGGCAGTTCGTCACGCGCGGAAGGAAGCGCTCGCCGCGGCTTTGCGACAACAGCTCCGCAAAGCGGCGGATGGAATCGAACGTGCGGTAGGGCGAGAGCCCGCGCTCGTCCAGCGTCTGCATGGCAAGATTCGCGTTGACGAGCAGGGATGGGCGGGCGCTTTCTGGCAGGTCCATGGCCCGGCACAGGCCGGAGACGAAGGAATCGTAGAAAATGCTGTTGTCAAAGGTCTTCTCCGCGCGGTCATAGTCTATCACGCGCGCGGGGCAAAGAGCCCTTGCCTCACGCAGGAAGGCGTGGATACGCGCAGGATCCTCCACGAACAGGCCCATCTTGAACAACTGATAGTCTGTGCCGTTTTCCTGCGAGCTGAGGTAGGAGATATTGAAGCCGAAGCGCTCGATGCAGGCAAGGATGTCCGTCACCCCGCCGGGGACATCGCGCAGCTGGAATTCGAGCAGCACGACGCTTTTTTCCGCGCCGCCGCTGCGCAGATAGCCGATCGCCGCGAGCTGCTCGTCCGCCTGGGCCAGCTGCTGCCGCGAGCCCTCGGCCTCGATGAAGATCGTGTGGGAATCGACGGCCTTGTTGTAGCTGACGCGGGTGATGTTGATGTCCAGCGCGGCCAGCAGGCGGCTGGCCGAGAGAAAGGCCCCGATGTGGTTGGGGACGGTGGTCACATAGGTCTTTTTCATGCCCGGGACAGATCCTTCACGACCTCGCCCGCGATGATGAGCCCGGCGACCGACGGCACGAAGGCCGTGCTGCCGGGGATATCGCGCCGCTCGGTGCACTTGTGCTTCGCGCCGGGCGGGCAGATGCAGTGGCTGCGGCAGCTGATGGACATATCCTCGATGGGGCGGGTGGGGATCTCGTCGGAGTAGACGACCTTCAGCTTTTTGACGCCGCGCTTCCGGAGCGCCGTGCGCATGACGCGGGCCAGCGGACAGCCCTGCGTTTTATAGATGTCCGCCACGCGGAAGCGGGAGGGATCGAGCTTGTTGCCCGCGCCCATGCAGCTGATGATGGGCACGCCCGCCTTCTGCGCCTCGAGCACCAGCGTGACCTTGGCCGTGACGGTGTCGACGGCGTCGACGACGTAGTCGTAGTCGGAGAAGTTGAACTCCGCCGCCGTTTCCGGCAGGTAGAAGCATTTGTGGACGCGCACGTCGCAGTCGGGGTTGATCTCCAGCATCCGCTCGCGCATGACGTCGACCTTGTACTTGCCGACGGTCTTGCGCGTGGCGATGATCTGGCGGTTGAGATTCGTCAGGCAGACCTTGTCGTCGTCGACCAGATCGAACGCGCCCACGCCGCTGCGGACGAGCCCCTCACAGACATAGCCGCCCACGCCGCCGATGCCGAACACCGCGACCCGCGCGCCCTTGAGCTTTTCCATGGCTTCCGCGCCCAGCAGCAGCTGGGTCCTTGAAAACTGATTGAGCATAGCGACCTCATTCCATTACATACAGAATTTATAGGCATATCATACGTGTATCGCCGCGGACTGTCAAGGGATACACCCCGGTTTTGGGCAGATCCGTAAAAATAAACCGTGACTTTTGGGCGCGTTTCGTTTAAACTGGAAGAAGAAAGATATGTGCGGCGCGAATACCGACAAGGAGAGGGGAGCCGCTGCCGCGCATACAAAAACGAAAAAGGGGAGAGTCGTTTTGAAGGAAAGCTACAAGCCGCTGCTCACGCCGTGGAAGATCGGCAAGGTGGAGATCAAAAACCGCATCGTGCTCACCAGCATGGGCGGCACCGACCTGTTCGGCTGGATGGAGGTCAACCATTTTGACAAGGACGGCGCGCGCTTCATTCTCGAGGTGGCAAAGAACAACGCCGGTCTCGTCCTGCCCGGCTGTCAGCCGGTCTATAACCCGATGTACGGCCAGTGGCTGCACAAGAACAAGAAGATGTACGAGGATCTGGCCAAATGGATGCCGGAGTTCCACAAGACGGGCGCGAAGCTGTTCGTCCAGCTGACGGCGGGCTTCGGCCGGAGCTTCACCATCTCGGAGATGATGGAAAAGCTCTACACGAACAAGGCGCTGCGCGCCGTCTCCAAGCCGTTCATGGATCTCGATAAGATCACGGCCACGGCCAGCCCGTCGCCCAACCGCTGGTCGGACAAGGTCCCGTCGCGCGAGATGACGAAGGCGGAGATCCAGGAATTCATCGACTCGTTTGCCAAGTGCGCCAAGCTCCTGCAGGACGCGGGCGTCGACGGCGTCGAGGTCCACGCGGTCCACGAAGGGTATCTTCTTGACCAGTTCACGCTCCACTACGTCAACAAGCGCACGGACGAATACGGCGGGAGTCTGGAAAACCGCTACCGCTTCGCCGCCGAGATCGTCAAGGCCATCAAGGCCGCCTGCGGCCCGGACTTCCCGGTGTCGCTGCGCTATTCCGTCGTCTCCAAGACCAAGGGCTTCCGCCAGGGCGCGCTGCCCGGCGAGGACTACGTCGAGGCCGGGCGTGACATGGCAGAGTCCGAGATCGCGGCGAAATTCCTGCAGGACGCGGGCTACGACATGCTCAACTGCGACAACGGCACCTATGACGCCTGGTACTGGGCGCACCCGCCGGTCTATATGCCCGAAAACTGCAACCTCGCCGAGGTCGAGCACATCAAGAACTTCGTCGATATCCCCGTCGTCTGCGCGGGCCGCATGACGCTCGAGGCCGCGGCAAAGTCCATCGCCGAAGGCAGGCTCGACGGCGCGGGCTTCGCGCGCAATTTCCTCGCGGACCCGGAATGGTTCACCAAGGTCATCGAAGACCGCGAAGACGACATCCGCCCCTGCATCCTCTGCCACAACGGCTGCTTCAACATGTGCCACTACAAGGGCGTGCCGAACGATCAGGACCTGAGCGACTCGCTGCATCTGGCCCGCTGCGCGGTCAACGCCGAGATGATGCAGTGGGACAAGCACTACATCAAAAAGACCGACAAGCCGAAGACCGTCCACATCGTCGGCGGCGGCATCGGCGGCATGGAGGCCGCCCGCGTGCTGACGCTCCGCGGCCACAAGCCCATCCTCTATGAGAAGTCCGGCGAGCTCGGCGGCACGTTCATCGCCGCCTCCGCCGAGAGCTACAAGGGAAAGCTCCGCGACCTTCTTAGCTGGTACCGCCGCGAGATGGAAAAGCTCGGCGTCGAGGTCCGGCTGCATACCGAGGTCAAGGAGATCGAGTCCTTCGGCTCCGACCCCGTCATCATCGCCACCGGCTCCACGCCGCGCGTGCTCAAGAAGGTCCCCGGCCACGAGAAGATGCTCGAGGCCTGCGAATACCTGCTGGGCGCGCCGGTGGGCGAGACAGTCGCGGTCGTGGGCGGCGGCCTGACCGGCTGCGAGATCGCGTATGAGCTGGCCCTGCAGGGCAAGAACGTCTCCATCGTCGAGATGAAGGACGATCTGGTCTCGCAGAAGGGTGTCTGCCTGGCCAACAGCTCGTACCTGCGCGAGTGGTTCGCGTGGAAAAAGGTCCCCGTCTACCTCGAGACCACGCTCCGCGAGGTCAGGGACGGCGCCATCGTCTGCGCCGGCAAGGACGGGACCGCCGTCGAGATCCCGTGCGACACCGTCATCTCCTCCGCGGGCTATATCTCCACGCCGCTGGTGGAGGAGAAGGGCCATAAGAACGTCCACCTCGTCGGCGACTGCCTGCGCGTCGGCAACCTCCGCTCCGTCGTCTGGCGCGCATACGAGACGGCAATGAAGATCTGATCCCGGACAAAACGCCCGGCTGTTCCGCATGGAACAGCCGGGCGTTTATCGGCTTCGGATCAGGTTTCTGAGAGCATATAGAGCATCTTGGCGACTTCGGCGCGGGTGACTTTGCCGGTGGGGTTCAGCTTGCCTTTGGAGCCGGAGATGATCTTCTGCTGGGTCATCTGCGCCAGGGCGGTGCGGGCCCAGTCGGCGATCTTGCCGCTGTCGGAGAAGGCGGAGAGCACATTGAGATCGGCATCCGCGAAGTCCTTCGTGCGCGAGAGGATCGTCATGGCCTCCTGCCGCGAGATGGTGGAGCCGGGCTTGGCGAGCAGCTTGCCGTTCGTCTTCGAGCCGGTCAGATAGCCGAGCTGATAGGCCGCCTGCATGGCGCTCTTGGCCCAGGAGGCGATGCTGCCGCTGTCGTCAAACGGCAGCTGGACGGAGGCGTAGGCGCTCAGGTCGGTTCCGAGATAGCGCATCATGGCGACGATGAACTCCTGCCGCGTCATGCTCGCGTCGGGGCGGTAATAGAGCTTGCCGTTTTTCTCCGAGCCCTGCAGCGTGCCCGCGTAGTAAAGCTCCGTGATGTAGCTCTCGGCCCAGTGGCCCTTCGTGTCATCGAACGGCTGCGAGGAGCCGACGGTCACGGGCAGGGTGCAGCTCGTCTCGCCGTAGGTCACGGTGAGCGTGCCGGTCACGTCCCTGCCGGTCTGGACGGCGGTGAAGGTGCCGTCTTCATCGATCGTGCCGAGCGCGTCGGAGACGGACCAGGTGAAGCTCGTATCGGCGGAATAGACCTTGTTGCCGTAGTACCAGCCGGTGGCGGTCAGCTCCGTCGTGCTGCCGCCGGCGACGCGGAGGGAGGAAAGGGCGGTGTTCTTGCCCTCATGCTTGATGGTGATGGAGGTGAGCGCTTCCGGGATGGCGAAGCTGGCCGTGGCCCGCAGACCGCCGGCAGCGGCCGTCACGGTCGCGGCGCCCTTCGCGCCGTGGTCGACGGTCACATAGCTGCCGCCCGCGGCGGTCACGTTCGTGCCGCCGAGGGTGACGTCCGTCGGGACGGCGGCCGCCATGTAGCTGCTGTCCGCCGCCTTGACGGTCAGGGCGATCTTCGCGTCCGGCAGCGTATAGCCGCCGAAGGGGTAGAGGTAGAGCTTCGAGGCCGTGCCCGCGTCCTTCTTCTGGCGGACGAGGAAGATAAAGCTCGCGCATTCGCGCAGCTTACCGTCGGAGGGGACGTTGGCCGTCGCGCCGGAGGCGTAGCCGGGATAGGTGACGCCCGCGGCCGTCGAGCCGCCGCCGTCAAGGTTCAGCGCGGTCCGGCAGCTGAGCGCCTGCATCCGCTCGGCCAGCTGCGCGAGCGTCAGACCCTCGGAGTTGCCGGCCTCGTCGCAGGTGTAGAAGACGAGCGAGCCGTCGTTCTTGACGCCGATGGCGGTGCGGGCGGCCATTTTCTTGGCCGAGTCGAGGGTGAAGTCGGTGCAGACGCTGCCGTTTTCGACCAGTATATCGCCGCCGCCGCAGGCGGAGGTGACGTTCTCCCAGCCGGAGGCGCAGGTGACCTGGATGGTCAGCTGCTCGCCCATGACCAGGCTTTGGAGCGCAGCAAGGGCGTTTTTATAGATGGTATCGTTGGCGATGGCGAGCAGGAACCCGTCTTCGGGGATGGCGCAGGATTTCGTATCCTCCACCATGCCGACGACTTCGACCGTCAGTGTCTGGCCGAGCCGCAGCTCCGCCGCGCGCGAGCCGGACGGGCGGACGATGACGTGGTAGCCCTCGATGGTGTTCTTGGTGCGAGTGTCATAGTCCTGTGAGTAGAGCAGGACGCCGTTCTGCGTGGTCATGGCCTTGTTGTAGTTGACCAGCAGCGGCGTGTCGCCGCCGTAGTCGAGCGTGACCGTGACCTCCGGATCGCCGATGACGGCCGAGCCGTCGGCCAGGAAGCCGACCGCATTGGCCGAGCCGCCGGAGCGCAGGATGCTGTTCGTGATGACGATGCCGTAGGGGATGCCGGTCGAACGGTCAAAGAACGAGCCGTTGATCCCGGCGACCATGCTGTAGCCCTGCTCCTCGAGGGTCTTGACGGTCTTGTTCATGGCGCTGGTGCCGTAGAGCGTCGAGCCGAAGGCGACGACGGGGCGCACCTGCGCCTCCTTGCGGTAGGTAAAGATGTTCTCGTGCAGATTGGTCTGCTTGCCGGAATCGGAGGTGACGCTCTGGGTACTGTATGTATAGACCGTGTTGTCCGACAGGTTCAGGGTGCTGCTGCCGGCGGTCTCGGCCGCGGCCAGCACGGGTGCGGCCAGCAGCGACAGGGATAACACCGCCGCGGCAGCCCGCTTCAGCCAGGTTTTCATGATCGGGATGCTCCTTTCAGGGAATTTTGGATGAGAGAGTAAGGTTATGTTAACATAAATAAGAGAAAAAGTAAAGATGCCACAGAATTTTCCTGACCGGAGGATCTGTCAAGGAAAAATACTTGACAGCGGCGGAGAAATCGTGTATAGTTGACAAGAATGCTGGATCGGAGGGGGCTTGTCATGCGGGCCGACGCGCTTACGATGTCGCTGCTGTACGACTATTATGGCGAGCTGCTCACCGAGAAACAGCGGCAGCTGTTCGATCTGTACTACGATCAGGACTATTCGCTCAGCGAGATCGCTGCCGCCGCCGGCATCAGCCGTCAGGGCGTCCACGATACCCTCGCCCGCGCCGAAGAGCTGCTCGAGGGCTATGAGCGCACGCTCGGCTGTATCGCGCGCGACGCGCGGCTGCAGAAGCAGCTCGAGGTGATCGCGCAGAACGCGCAGGCGCTCGCCCGCATCCCCGCGGCCGCGCCGCAGGCCGGCGCGATCCTCCGCGCCGTGCAGGAGATAAAGGAGTAACACATGGCATTTGAAGGCTTAACCGAAAAGCTCTCGAACGCGTTCAAAAAGCTGCGCGGCAAGGGCCGCCTGTCCGAGGCCGACGTCAAGGAATCCATGCGCGAGATCCGTCTGGCGCTGCTCGAGGCCGACGTCAACTACAAGGTCGTCAAGGACTTCATCAAAAAGACCACCGGGCGCTGCGTCGGCACTGACGTGCTCGAGAGCCTCACGCCCGCGCAGATGATCGTCAAGATCGTCAACGAAGAGCTGACCGCCCTCATGGGCAGCGAAAACCAGAAGCTTAAGATCGCCTCGCAGCCGCCCACCGTCGTCATGCTCGTCGGCCTGCAGGGCGCGGGCAAGACCACCAACGGTGCCAAGCTCGCCGGGCTTTTCAAAAAACAGAACAAAAATCCGCTGCTCGCCGCCTGCGATATCTACCGCCCGGCCGCGATCAAGCAGCTGCAGGTCGTCGGCGAACAGCTGGGAATCCCTGTCTTCGAGATGGGGCAGACGAACCCGGTCGATATCGCCAAGGCCGCCGTTGCCCACGCCGTCCGGCACGGCAACGACATGGTCTTCCTCGATACGGCCGGCCGCCTGCATGTCGATGAGGCCCTCATGGACGAGCTCAAGGCCATCAAAGAGGCCGTCAAGCCCGACGAGATCCTGCTCGTCGTCGACGCCATGACCGGCCAGGACGCCGTCAGCGCCGCCAAGACCTTCGACGAATACCTCGACATCACCGGCGTCATGCTCTCCAAGCTCGACGGCGACGCCAGAGGCGGCGCGGCGCTCTCTATCAAGGCTGTGACCGGCAAGCCCATCAAGTTCATCGGCACCGGCGAAAAGCTCGACCAGATCGAGCCCTTCCACCCCGGCCGCATGGCCTCGCGCATCCTCGGCATGGGCGACATGCTCACGCTCATCGAAAAGGCAGAGGCCGCGTTTGACGCGAAGAAGGCCGCCGAGCTCGAGCAGAAGCTCAAGAGCAATAAATTCACCCTCTCCGATTTCTACGACCAGCTCTCGCAGCTCAAAAACATGGGCTCGCTCGACGAGATCGCGGCCATGATGCCCGGCATGAACGCCGGAGCGCTCAAGGGCGCGCAGGTCGATGAAAAGGCGATGGGCCGCACCGCGGCCATCATCCAGTCCATGACACCTTATGAGCGCGAGAACCCCTCTGTGCTCAACTCCAGCCGCAAGCGCCGCATCGCGCTCGGCGCGGGCGTCAAGGTCGAGGACATCAACAAGCTGCTCAAGCAGTTTGACATGATGAATCAGATGATGAAGCAGTTCTCCGGTCCCGGCGCGGCAAAAAAGATGAAGCGCATGGGCAAATTCGGCGGCATGGGCGGCCTCGGCGGCTTCCCCGGCCTGTAACAAAACAGTCGTTTCAGCTAATTTGAGATAGCTTTACGAGATAAGAAATTTTTTAACTGTATTTTGGAGGAACAATCATGGTTAAGATCAGACTGAGAAGAATGGGCGCCAAGAAGGAGCCGTACTACCGCATCGTTGTCGCCGATTCCCGCTTCCCGCGTGACGGCCGCTGCATCGAAGAGATCGGCACCTACGACCCGAAGAACGAGGCCAACGCCATCACCATCGACGCCGACAAGGCCAAGCAGTGGATCAAGAACGGCGCACAGCCCAGCGACACCGTCCGCGGTCTTCTCAAGAAGGCAAACGTCCTGTAATTTAGGGGTATCGACATGAAAGATCTTTTGCTGTATATGGCAAAAAGTCTGGTCGATGATCCCGACAGCGTTACGGTCACGGAAGTGGAAGGCGAGACCACCGTCCTCGAGCTGCGCGTCGCGCCGGAGGATATGGGCAAGCTCATCGGCCGCCAGGGCCGGATCGCCAAGGAGATCCGCACGATCATCAAGTCCGTTGCCCAGCGCACCGGCCAGAAGGTCAGCGTTGAGATCGTCGACTGAACCAAGCCCCGCGCTCTGCCCAGCAGAGCGCGGGGTTTTCTGTATCAAAGGCTCCCCTTCCAGGGGAGCTGGCGCGCAGCGCCTGAGAGGTTGCTGCAGATTTGCAGCTGCCTCATGTCTCCGACGGCCCCATCTTTTCTCTCGCAAGAGAAAAGATGGGGGGAGAAAAGAGTGCTTGGACGCGTTTGGTGCGTTCTGCTTCTGAATTCAGGCAAGCATCAATGTTTTGGATGTCGTTCCACACGAGACTCACCTTACGGGCGTCTTGGTACGCGCCGCCTGATACGGAGGTATCGGGTTTGCAACTAGTTGCCTTAGAACGACTGCCATCAATAGAAGGTGCGTTGGAAATCCAGATAGATGTTACCTTCTTGCGGGGACCTTGTAGGGGCGGGGCTCTGCTCCGCCCACGGGTGCTGATTTCATCGGAACAACGGGCGGAGCGGAGGCCCGCCCCTACAGGGTGCATCCCAAAGGCTTCCCCTCATAGGGGAAGGCTTTGAGGCGGCTGGCGCTTTATTTCAGAAAGGTTTTGCATGCTAACTAAAAATTTGTTAGGTACACAGTATTTTTTTGTATTTTTCGTAGAAAGCGTATTTACAATTCCTTCACAAAATGATAGAATAACTATAGTTTTTAACTGAGATTCCCTGTTTTTTCAATTCCGTCCCGCGTTGGAAGGACAGGCTTTCCGCACAGTCTCCGGGCCGCCGGCGCGGCTGCCTGACAAGCATGCGGAGCGAATTCCAAGACAGAAAGGATGACTTGCTTGGCAAACGCAATCGAACTGAGAAACATCACCAAGCGCTTCGGACAGGTCGTGGCGAACAAATCGATCAGTCTGGAGCTGCATAAGGGTGAGATTTTGTCCCTGCTCGGCGAAAACGGCAGCGGCAAGACGACTCTTATGAACATGCTCTCCGGCATCTACTATCCCGACGAAGGCCAGATCTTCGTGGATGGGAAGGAAGTGGAGATCCGCTCCCCGAAGGACGCGTTTGATCTGCACATCGGCATGATCCACCAGCACTTCAAGCTTGTCGACGTCTTTACGGCCGCGGAAAATATCGTCCTCGGCCTGCCCGGTGAAAAGGGCAAGATGGACAAGGCCGCCGTCGGCAAGGCCGTACGTGAGATTGCGGACCGCTATGGCTTCGATATCGACCCCAACCAGAAGATCTACGAGATGTCCGTCTCGCAGAAGCAGACGGTCGAGATCGTCAAGGTGCTCTACCGCGGCGCGGACATCCTGATCCTCGACGAGCCGACCGCCGTCCTCACCCCGCAGGAGACGGAAAAGCTCTTCACCGTCATGCGCAACATGAAAAAAGACGGCAAGGCGATCATCATCATCACGCACAAGCTGCATGAGGTGCTCGCCGTGTCTGACCGCGTGGCAGTCCTTCGCAAGGGCGAGTACATCGGCGACACCGATACCGCCACCGCTTCGCAGCAGTCGCTGACCGATATGATGGTCGGCCGTGCGGTCTCGCTGAACATTGACCGGCCGCTCAACGAGAACCAGACCGAGCGTCTCAAGGTCGAGCACCTGACCGTCAAGAATAAAGAAGGCGTCAAGATGCTTGACGACGTCTGCTTCTCCGCCATGGGCGGCGAGATCCTCGGCATCGCGGGCATCGCCGGCTCCGGCCAGAAGGAGCTGCTCGAGGCCATCTCCGGCCTGCAGAAGCTCGAAGAGGGCAGCAAAATTACATACATCGAGCCCGACGGCAGCGAATGTCTGCTCAACGGCATGGATCCGCTCGATATCATCCGCAAGGGCCTGCTTCTCTCCTTCGTCCCGGAGGACCGGTTCGGCATGGGCCTCGTCGGCGGCATGAACATCATCCAGAACATCATGCTCCGCACCTACCGCCGCGGCAAGGGCCCCATCACCGACCGGAAATTCCCGCGCGACCTGTCGCAGAAGATCGTCGACGATCTCGAAGTCGTCACCCCCGATATCGGCCGCACGCCCATCCGGCGTCTGTCCGGCGGCAACGTGCAGAAGGTGCTCGTCGGCCGTGAGATCGCGCAGAACCCGGCCGTCCTCATGACGGCCTACGCCGTCCGCGGTCTGGATATCAACACATCCTACGTCATTTACAACCTGCTGACCGAGCAGAAGATGAAGGGCGTCGCCGTCATCTACGTCGGCGAAGACCTGGACGTGCTGCTCGAGCTGTGCGACCGGATCCTGGTCCTGTGCGGCGGCAAGGTTTCCGGCATTGTCGACGGGCGCAAGACCACGAAGGACGCCGTCGGCCTCATGATGACGAAGATTGGAGGTTAATTGAGTATGCATATCTCCAAACGAGACACAATTTCCCGCGGCAAGGCCTGGACGATCCGCGCCATTGCCATTCTCCTCGCGCTGATCGTCGACGGCATCATCATCTATGCCATCGTCAAGATGAACCCGCTGAAGGTCTATGTCTCCCTGGCCTCCGGCGCGTTCGGCACCAGCAAGCGTATGTGGTTCACCATCCGTGACTGCATGATCCTCACCTGTATCGCCATCGGCCTGGCGCCTGCCTTCAAGATGCGGTTCTGGAACGTCGGCGCCGAGGGCCAGATGCTCGTCGGCGGCATCGCCACCGCGTTCTGGATGATCAACTTCGCGGGCAAGATGAACATCGTGATGCTCTTCCTCTGCATGGCCATCAGCGCCATCGTCGCGGGCGGCATCTGGGGCCTCATCCCCGGCTTCTTCAAGGCCAAGTGGAACACGAACGAGACGCTGTTCACGCTGATGATGAACTACATCGCCATCCAGCTGACCTCGTTCGCCGTCTCCAAGTGGGAGAACCCTCCCGGATCGAACTCCATCGGCACCATCAACTCCAAGGGCGACGTCAAGTACGTCGGCTGGATCGGCAATATGTTCTCCGACGGCTACAACAAGGACTTCATGTGGACAGTCATCGTCGTCCTCGTCCTGGCCACGCTCGTCTACCTCTACCTGAAGTACACCAAGCACGGCTATGAGATCGCCGTCGTCGGCGATTCCGAGAACACCGCGCGCTACGCCGGTATCCGCGTGCCGCGCATCTACGTGCGCACCATGGCCCTGTCCGGCGCGCTGTGCGGCTTCGCGGGCTTCCTGGCAGTTTCCGCCGTCAGCCATACGCTCTCGACCGAAACGGCCGGCGGCCGCGGCTTCACCGCGATCATCGTGGCCTGGCTCGCCAAGATGAACCCGTTCGTCATGATCCTGATCTCGGCCCTGCTGTCGTTCCTCGACAAGGGCGCGGTGCAGATCGCTTCCGACTTTGGCCTCAACGAATACGTCTCGCAGATCATCTCGGGCGTCATTCTGTTCTTCATCCTCGGCAGCGAATTCTTCATCAACTATCAGGTCAAAGCCGGCGGCAAGCACAAGTAAGGAGGAGCTGAATTATGTTAGATTTTTTGGTGAAATTCCCTGACCTTCTGCATTCCGCCATCGTGTTCGGCACGGTCATCATGTTCGGTGCGCTCGGCGAGATCATCACGGAGAAATCCGGCAACCTGAACCTCGGCGTCCCCGGCATCATGTACTTCGGCGGCATCGCCGGTCTGACGTCCACCTTCATGTATGAAAACGTCTACTGCGCCAATGCCGGCGTTGAGCCAAACGCGGCGCTGTGCGTCATCATGTGCCTTGTCGCGTCGTTCCTTGCGTCCGCGCTGGGCGGCCTCATCTACAGCTTCCTGACCATCTCCCTGCGGACGAACCAGAACGTCACCGGCCTGACCCTGACGATCCTCGGCTCCGGCGTGGGCAACTTCTTCGGCGGGAGCCTCAACAAGCTCGCCGGCGGCGTCGGCCAGGTCTCCGTGGCCGTGACCTCGCAGGCGTTCCGCAACTACTCCTATTCCCTCGTCAACTTCTTTGACGGCTTCACCGGCAGGCTCCGTCTGGGGACGCTCCTGTTCTCCTACGGTTTTTTGACCTACGTCGCGCTGATCCTCGCCGTTGCGATCTGGTACTTCCTGTCGAAGACCCGCGCGGGCCTGAGCCTGCGCGCCGTCGGCGAAAATACCGCCACGGCTGACGCCGCCGGTATCAACGTCACAAAGTACAAGTACCTGGCCACCTGCATCGGCGCGGGCATCTCGGGCCTCGGCGGCACGTACTACGTCATGAACTACATCAAGGGCACCTGGGAGAACCAGGGCACCATCGAAGCGCTCGGCTGGCTGGCCGTCGCCCTCGTCATCTTCGCAACGTGGAAGTCGCTGCGCGCGATCTGGGGCTCGTACCTCTTCGGCGTCCTCTACTGGGCGTACAACTACATCCCGGGCCTGTCCCGCAGCACGCTGGAGCTGTTCAAGATGCTCCCGTATGTGGTGACGATCATCGTTCTGCTCATGGTCTCCATGCGCAAGAAGAAGGAGGATCAGCCGCCCCAGTCCCTCGGCATCCCGTATTTCCGCGAGGAACGCTGACAGACAAAAAACACCGGCGCACTGCAGAGCAGTGCGCCGGTTTCTCTGTCTTCATGCTTCCTCCAGCAGCCGGGCCAGATCGGAGACCTGCTTGCAGTAGTGATCGCAGTTTTTCCGCATGAACTGCTCGATCTCCGGGATGTCGTTCGCCCAGCCCGCGGCGGCGAAGGGCACGCCCGCGGCGCGGGCCATGTCGTGTCCGGGCTTCAGATCGTCCACGACCAGCAGCTCCTCCGGCCGGAGGACAAAGCGCTCCATGATCCGCTCCAGCGGCCAGGGGTTCGGCTTGCGCTGCTCGGGCGGCTGCTCCCAGCCGAAGATGACGTCGGGCATGGGAAGATCGTTTTCCCGGTAGTCGCGCTCGATGTTCTCCCGCATGGAGTGCGAGACGACGGCGATGATCCCGCCCGCGGCCCGGTGCCGCTCCAGAATCTCCCGGATGCCGGGGTAGGCCTTCGGCACGCGCGTGCGCAGCCAGTCCTGCCAGAAGCGGAATTCGCCTTCCAGCTCCTCGTCGGTGAACCCAAGCTCCCCGGTAAAGAGCGGGAGGATGCCGGGGTCAAAATTTTTGCGGAAATACTCCTCCAGCGTGTAGTGCGCCTGCGGCCGCACGAGCTGCAGGTAGGCGCAGAAGGATGGAAAATGGATGGTGGCGGTGCTGTTTACCGTGGTGTCGTCATGATCCATGACCAGACATTTACAGCGCAAAACGATCCCTCCCGTTTCGGTTTATCGACATCATACCAGTTCTGCCGCCAAATCGCAAGGAAATCCGCCAAATCTTATTTTTTTATGAAGAATTGCTATTTGCGGAAAGCTGTGCTATGATAATTAAGAATATACTGCGCGGACTATCACCGTCCGCGCCCCGTCCGGATGTCATGTACGATGGAGGTATCATTATGAAAAAAAGAAGAAAGCAAGGTCTGTGGCTGCGCAGAAATCTGCCGCTGCTCATCGCGGCCGCTGCGCTGGTGCTGCTGATCCTGATCATTGTGCTGGTCGCAAAGGGCTGCTCGAAGACGAGTGACACGACGATCCAGGCCGAAGCCTTCTCCACGAAGACGACGATCGGTCTGCCGGTCTCGGCCGAGCTCAACAGCGCCGACTTCGTCTCCTACGGCGGCTATCAGTTCACCACGAAAAAATCGCTCAGCGCCATGAGCAAGCTCGTCACCAAGAATAACGACGGCGTCACGGCCGAGAGCTTTACCAACAGCTACGGCACCTGCGCCGTGTTCACCAAGGCAAACGAGTCCGGCGGCACCGATACCTGGTGCCTGTACGCCAAGGACCCGCAGAACACGAAAAACTGGTATATCTTCATGGGCGAGCACCGCGAGCTCGCGCTCGAGTCCGGCACGCTGGACCTGCTGCTGCCGCTGCACCTGATCACCGACGCGGAGCTGCTCGACACCATGTTCGCCACGCTCCAGCCCGGCACGCCCTACACCTGCGGGCTGGACAAGCTGCCAGACGGCCAGACGCTCTCGTCTTTGTTCCGCACGTTCTATGAGACCTCCGGCCTCTATACCGTCACCGGCAGCGACAGCGGCTTTACGCTCGTGCCGCGCGGCGGCGCGCAGGAGCTGACGTTCCAGTTCGACGAGCAGGACGGCAGCGGCCGCTTCATGATCTCGGTCCCGCAGAATACCGAGCCCCAGCCCACGGCCAGCGCCGTCGTGACCTACGGCAAGGACGATCCCGTCACGCTGCCGGAGGATGCATCCGTCGCGCTCTCCACCGTGCTGCTGCAGGCCAACTATAAAAAGACCGGCAAGACGGCCGATTACAAATACACCGTCGACCTGAGCGGCCAGGTCTATGAAGTCGCGCTTGACTGGAAGGACAACACCTGGAACGGCTCCGTGCGCTACAACGGCCAGGTGGCCATGCTCGTCACGAAGAGCAGCTGCACCGTCGCCTCCATCTTTGCCTCCAACGGCCTCGGCGGCACCCCGCAGCGCGATACGGCCAAGTGGCCGAACGACGTGCAGGACCTGGTCATCACCCCCATGGCGGAGAGCATGGCGACCACGAACGATGTGAACGTCCGCACTGCCCCGTCCACCAACAGCGAGGTCCTCATGACCATGCCGACCGATACGGTCGTGGCCGTGATCGGCGTCTCCGAGGACACGGAGGACGGCGCCTGGTACGAGATCTGGTACAACGAGGTCTGCGCGTATCTGAACGCCAAATACGTCAAGTCCATCAGCAGCGCCGCTCCGGCGACGAGCGAGCCGACGACACCGGCCGAACCGACCGAATAACAACACGATATGCAAGCGGCCCGCCGGGATCTCCGGCGGGCCGCTTCTGCGTCACAGGACCAAACGGAAAAGCCGCCGGAAGGAGCTTCCGGCGGCTTTCCATCAAAGATAAGAGAAAAGAGAGAGGAGAAATGGATGAATGTCTATGGAAAAGGATGCTGTTGGCCCTTCGCGGAGCTTTCCGCGAAGCAGCTTCCTTATGCTCCAAGGATACCGGATTTTTCCCGCCCGGTGGTGAACAGATTGTAAACGAACTATAAAGAAATCCTGAAAATTCGGTTGACGCGGGGGAAAACGGGGCCTATAATCAAAAAACCGGGCGGATGCAACCGCCGGTTGACACATTTCCCGGCGCGCTTTCTTGCCTGCAACCGCAAAACTCCGTATGATAGCGCCATCAAATCACAGGAGGAACCCCAAATGATCTTTGCAGACAAATTGATCGCGCTGCGCAAGAAGGCCGGCTGGTCGCAGGAGGAGCTGGCGCAGCAGCTGAACGTCTCGCGGCAGTCCGTATCGAAGTGGGAGGGCGCGCAGTCCGTCCCCGACCTCGATAAGATCGTCCAGCTCAGCCGCATCTTCGGCGTCAGCACCGACTACTTATTAAAAGACGAGCTCGAGGCGCAGGAGACTGCCGAACCCGAGCCTGATCAGCCCGTCCGCCGCCGCGTCAGCCTGGAAGAGGCGTCGCGGTATCTTGAGCTTCGGAAGCAGGCCGCGCCGTGGCTGGCGCTGGCGACGTTTCTGTGCGTGCTCTCGCCCATCACGCTGATCCTGCTCGCCGGGCTGAGCGAATACACAGCCCGCATCTCCGAAAACGTGGCCGGCGGCATCGGCCTGTGCGTGCTGATCCTCATGGTCGCCGCCGCGGTCGGCATCTTCCTGATGTGCGGCGCAAAGACGAAGCCGTTCGCGTTTCTGGAGACAGAGCCGTTCGAAACGGAATACGGCGTGAGCGGCATGGTCCGGCAGCGCCGGCAGGAATTTGAGCCCACGGCGAACCGCCTGAACCTCATCGGCACGATCCTGTGCATCGTCTCCGTTCTGCCGCTGTTCGCCGCCATGTGCCTTTCCCGCTCGGATCTCACGTACATCGTCGCGGTGTGCCTGCTGCTGGGCTTCGTCGCGCTGGCCTGTCTCGCGTTCGTCTATGCCGGGACGCGCACGGGCGCGATGGAAAAGCTGCTGGAGGAGGGCGACTATACCCGGCAGCGGAAGGCCAAAAGCCGTCTGGTCAGCACGGTCTCGGTCTGCTACTGGCTCGTGGTGACGGCGGTGTTCCTGCTTTATACCTTCGGCCCGCTTGGCAACGGGCAGGCCCGGTACAGCTGGTTCATCTGGGCGATCGCGGGCGTGCTGTACGCCGCCGTGCTGGCGGTGCTGCGCCTGATCGGGAACAACAAATAAAAGACAGGGCCGCAGAGTACCCTCTGCGGCCCATAGCGTTCGCTGCACAAGGAGGAAACAAAATGGAATTGCAGACCGAACGCCTGTCCCTGCGTCCGATGTCGGACGCGGAGCTGCAGACGCTGATGGAGGCTGTCCGCCCGTGCGACACGGAGCTGGCCGACGCTTATAACGATATGCTGCGCGGCAGCCGGGAGCACCCGCAGGCGCGCCTGTGGTACACGGCCTGGGGCGCGTATCGGAAGGATACCGGAGAGCTGGTCGGCGATCTGTGCTTCAAGGGCCCGTCGGCGCAGCCGGAGATCGGCTACGGGATGATAGAGGCCTTCTGGGGCCGCGGCTACGCCACGGAGTCCGCCGGGGCCATGTGCCGCTGGGCACTGGCGCAGCCGGGCGTCACCGCCGTCGAGGCGGAGACCGCGCCGGACAACGCCGCCTCCATCCGCGTGCTCGCCAAGCTCGGCTTCCAGCCGACCGGAACGCTCGGGGAGGAGGGCCCGCGCTTTCTGCTGAAAAAATCTCCGGATACCCCTTGACTCTCACACCATGTCAGGCAGTATGCTGTTTCTGAGCTCAAAAATATCAGCACGGAGGTACCGCAATGCTGAAGATCGGATTATTTTCAAAGCTGTCCAGAGTCAGTATCCGCATGCTGCGCTACTATGACGAAATGGGCCTTCTGCGCCCGGCCTATATCGACCCGGACTCAGACTACCGCTATTACCGCGAGGACCAGCTGCAGACCGTCGGCTGGATCACAGCCCTGCGGGATATGGGCTTCTCGCTCGCCGATGTGCGCCGGATGTCGCAGCTCGGCCGGGACGCGGAGGCGCTCGCGCCCTTCTTCGCCGCCCGCCGCCGCGAGCTGCAGGCCGAGACCGCGAAGACCGCGCAGCAGCTGCTGCTTCTGGACACAGCCGAAAAACGGCTGGGAAAGGAAGATTTTATGCAGTACAATATCACCATCAAGACCATTCCGGCGCGCTATGCCGCCTGTGTCCATACCGTCATCCCGCGCTATCAGGACGAAGGCCAGGTCTGGCAGATGCTCTGCGCCGAGACCGACCACATGCACCTCGTCCCGGACGACCCCTGCTACTGCGCGGTCACCTTCCTCGACGGGGAATTCAAGGAGACCGACGTGGAGCTCGAGGCGTGGAAGACCGTCAAGGGCACGTACCCCGACACGCCGCACGTGAAGTTCCGCACGCTTCCGGCCGTGACGGTCGCGAGCTGTATCTTCCGCGGCCCGTATTCGGGCATCGGTGAGGTCTACGCGGCGCTCGCCGCCTGGATCGAAGCGAACGGCTACGAATACGACGGCCCCATGTTCAACATCTACCACGTCAGCCCCCACGAGACCCAGGACCCCCAAACCTTCGTCACCGAAGCCTGCTACCCGGTACGGAAGAAGTAAGCGCCCGCCTGTACAAAAAACACCGCCACAAAAGGTGCAGCCTGACAAGTTCAGACTGCACCTTTTGTTTGCAGCAAATATTCAAAGACAACTGCTCACAGATCCGGTGCCTGGCTCAGTCTTTTCTCTTGCAGGAGAAAAGACTGAGCTGTTGGAGACATCCTGCGGCTGCAGATCTGCGGAAGACGATCCCTCGGGAGCTTTGCACCAGTGCTCTTTGCAATGAAGCTTTTAGCGCGGTGCGGAAATGGATGGAAACGCAATTATTCGGCGGGAAAAAAATCATTTTGGTTGATTCTGGGGGGCGGATATGCTATAATAAATTACAAATATAGTGGTGTTTGCACCCTGCGGCTGAGTGACCGCGAGGGGCGGACACGATACTGCCAGATCGATAATTTTCTGTGGATATCACACAGTAAATTATAAATATAATAAGGAGGAACAAGATGAAAAAGAATCTGAAGAAGCTTTTCGCGCTGCTTCTCGTCGTCGTCATGGTCGCTGCCATGTTCGCCGGCTGTGCCAACAACGCGGAAACGCCCGCTGAGCCCACCACTCCCAGCGACACCACCGACTCCACTCCCACCGAAGACACCACCTCGACGGAGGAGCCCGCTGCTACCGAGACCCGTGAGAACAAGGTCATCTACGGCAGCTCCACCGAAATTTCCGGTGACCTCGGCAACGCATGGTGGACCAACAACGCCAGCGACAAGGTTGTCCGCGACCTGATCAACGACTATGACACCGTCATTTTCGATCAGTTCGGTCAGATGGTCATGAACGCCACCACTGCTGCCTCCATCGACGAGACCAAGAACGACGACGGCACCATCACCTTCACCGTCAAGATCAACGAAGGCCTGACCTACAACAACGGCGAGCCCATCACCGCTGCTGACTATGTTGCCTACGCTCTGGTCCAGCTGTCCCCGGCCACCAAGGAAGCCGGTGCGACCGTCACCGCTAACTCCGTTTTCGGCGGTCCCGAGTACCAGAACGGCGAGACCAAGGAGCTGGCCGGCGTCCGCCTGCTGGATCCCTATACCTACTCCATCCAGATCGCAGCTGACTACGCCAACTATTACTATGCGTTCAGCTACGCTTCCCTCTCCCCGCTGTACCTGCCGATGTACGCTTCCGCTGACCTGACCGTCAAGGACGACGGCAACGGCGCATACCTCGACGGCGGCGAGCTCGTCGCTGATGAGATCAACGCTTCCCGTTATGTCTACGCTGACCGCGTCTCCGCCGGCCCGTACATGATCAAGAGCCTCGACACCGGCGCTCTGACCGCTACGCTTGAGATCAACCCCAACTACTCCGGCAACTTTGAGGGCCAGAAGCCTTCCATCCAGACCGTTGTTATCGTCAAGGCGGAAGACGACACCATGATGGACGCCTTCAAGACGGGCGAAATTAACTTCCTGTCCCAGCTGTCCGACGGCGACCAGATCAACGCTGCCCTCGACCTGGCTGAGACCGGCGAGTTCAACTACTGCCACTACACCCGCAACGGCTACGGCAAGATCATGTTCCAGTGCGACGGCGGCCCCACGCAGTTCCCCGCTGTCCGTCAGGCTGTTGCATATCTGCTTGACCGCGAAGAGTTCGCCACCACCTTCACCGGCGGCTACGGCTCTGTCGTTCATGGCCCGTACTCCACCGCACAGTGGATGTATCAGGATTCCGAAGAATTCTTCAACGACAACCTGAACAACTACTCCTATGACCCGGCCAAGGCTGTCGAAGTCCTCGAGGCTGACGGCTGGACGCTCGACGCAGAAGGCAACGACTACGCCGGCACCGGCCTGCGCTACAAGGAAGTCACCGCTGAAGAAGCCGGCGACTACGCGCTGAACGTTACCCTGGCTGACGGCCGCATCCTGATGCCGCTGCACATCATGTGGGCTTCCTCCGAGAACAACCCCGTCTCCGACCTGCTGGCTACCATGCTCTCCAACGGCAAGCAGACCACCGACGCCGGCATGCAGATCGAGCAGACGACCATGACCTTCTCCGAGCTGCTGAACTGGATGTACCGCGACACTTCCGTCGGCGATCAGTACGGCGTGTTCACCTATGGCATGTTCAACCTGGCCACCGGCTTCGCCGATGTCTATGACTATGCCTACAACTTCGCTTCCGATCCCGAGTCCGAGTATGTCAAGATGGGCTACAACCAGAACTACATCTACGACAAGGAACTCGACGACCTGTCCATGGACATGGTCTACAAGTCCGCTCCTGGCGACGACGCGACCTTCCTGGATTACTTCCAGAAGTTCATCGTCCGCTGGAATGCGCTGCTGCCTGAAATTCCTCTGTACTGCAACGATTATCACACCTTCTTCCCGTCCTGGCTGCAGAACTACAACGAGTCCAGCCTGTGGGACTTCCAGAAGGCGATTGTCTACGCTTCCATCGACGGCGCACAGTAATATCGATCCCTTCCCCATGTATCCCAGCGACGGGGCGGCACAAACCGCCCCGTCGCTTGCGGCATCTTTAGCGGCTCTTTTTCCCTTTAGCGTACCATATTTCGTCTATTTTTCCTACGAATAATGACCGTTTTCGGTTTGATATAGAGTTTTTGCGCTTCATTTTGAAGCAAATACGAAAGAAAAGGAGGGTGTGCGGATGACCAAATACGTACTCAAGCGACTGCTGTACATGGTGATCGTGTTCCTGCTCGTCTCGCTTCTGATGTATTCCATCTACAACCTGATCCCAACCGACCCGGCGAGAGCCCAGCTCGAACCGATGAAAACAAC